>ULZG01065665.1_pt1 | contig 44846 bp, 33 predicted proteins | sample 1962881 | NCBI WGS metagenome assembly ULZG01 (sample SAMEA4835883, study PRJEB28245) | human gut metagenome | biome: gut microbiome; material: fecal sample | place: Denmark | collected 2008 | reverse complement strand
ATAGCTCAGCGGTAGAGCACTTCCTTGGTAAGGAAGAGGTCGTGAGTTCAAGTCTCACTAACAGCTCTCTTATTTGTGAAGAACAATCCAAATTAGCAATTCATTCATAAAAAAATAAATAAAAGCTATGGCTAAAGAGAAATTTGAACGTACCAAACCGCATGTAAACATCGGTACGATTGGTCACGTAGACCACGGTAAGACTACTTTGACTGCCGCTATTTCTAAGGTGCTCCACGAGCGTCTCGGAACTGGTGAAGATGTTAAGTCTTTCGATCAGATTGATAATGCTCCTGAAGAAAAAGAGCGTGGTATTACTATTAATACTGCTCACATCGAATATGAAACTGAAAAGCGTCACTATGCTCACGTAGACTGCCCGGGTCACGCCGACTACGTTAAGAACATGGTTACTGGTGCTGCTCAGATGGACGGTGCCATCATTGTAGTTGCTGCTACTGATGGTCCGATGCCTCAGACTCGCGAACACATCCTTCTCGCTCGTCAGGTGAACGTTCCTCGTTTGGTTGTTTTCTTGAACAAGTGTGATATGGTTGAGGACGAGGAAATGCTCGAACTCGTTGAAATGGAAATGCGCGAATTGCTCGAACAGTATGACTTCGAAGAGGATACTCCTATCATTCGTGGTTCTGCTCTCGGTGCTTTGAATGGTGTTGCTAAGTGGGAAGATTCTGTAATGGAATTGATGAACGCTGTTGACACTTGGATTCAGGAACCGGTTCGTGACGTTGAAAAGCCTTTCTTGATGCCTGTTGAAGACGTATTCTCAATCACTGGTCGTGGTACTGTTGCCACTGGTCGTGTTGAAACTGGTGTCGTTAAGGTTGGTGACGAAGTTCAGATCCTTGGTCTCGGTGAAGACAAGAAGTCAGTTGTAACTGGCGTTGAAATGTTCCGCAAGCTCCTCGATGAGGGTGAAGCTGGTGACAACGTAGGTCTTCTCCTCCGTGGTATCGATAAGTCTGAAGTTAAGCGTGGTATGGTTATCACTCACCCGGGTGTTATCACTCCGCACAAGAAGTTCAAGGCTTCTATCTACGTATTGAAGAAGGAAGAAGGTGGTCGTCACACTCCATTCGGTAACAAGTATCGTCCTCAGTTCTACCTCCGCACTATGGACTGCACAGGTGAAATTCACTTGCCAGAAGGAACTGAAATGGTAATGCCTGGCGATAACGTTGAAATCACTGTAGAATTGATCTACGCTGTAGCAATCAACGTTGGTCTCCGTTTCGCTATCCGTGAAGGTGGTCGTACGGTAGGTTCTGGCCAGATTACTGAAATTCTTGACTAATACCTTTCCTATAAGGATTAATCAATAAAAATGGATTCTCGCGCTCCTGCGAGAATCCATACTTACGGGAATAGCTCAGTTGGTAGAGCACTGGTCTCCAAAACCAGGTGTCGGGAGTTCGAGCCTCTCTTCCCGTGCTAATACAAAAAGCAATGTTTAAGAATATATATCTATATTGTAAAGATTCTTATGAAGAACTAGCTCATAGAACCACGTGGCCAACACGTAAGGAGCTAACTCATAGTGCGATTGTCGTTTTAATTGCTTCCGTGATAATCGCAATTGTGGTGTTTGCCATGGATAAGGTCTTTGAAACTCTCATGCAACTTATTTACAGCATTAAATTCTAATCTCACAATGGCTGAAGTTGAAATGCAATGGTACGTTTTGCGTGCCGTTAGCGGAAAAGAAGCTAAGGTGAAGGAGTACATTGATGCAGAAATTAATAATGGCCGCCTTGGCGGTCATGTTCCGCAGGTGCTCATTCCAACCGAAAAGGTCGTTCAGATTCGCAACGGTAAGCGCATCGTCAAGGAGCGCAATTATTTGCCAGGCTATGTCTTGGTTGAAGCGCGCTTGGTTGGTGAAATTGCCCATGAACTCCGCAACACCCCGCAGGTGCTCGGTTTCTTAGGCGGTCTTGACCATCCTACGCCTCTTCGCGCCAGTGAGGTGAACAGAATTTTAGGCAAAGTTGATGAAATGGAGGTGGATGCGGTTGATGCAGAAATCCCATTTGTTGAAGGAGAATCTGTCAAGGTTAGCGACGGTCCTTTCAGCGGGTTCACCGGTGTCATCGAAAAGGTTGACGCTGAGAAGAAGAAGGTTACGGTTACGGTCAAAGTGTTTGGCCGCAGCACGGGCTTGGACCTTGGTTTTACGCAGATAGAGAAGGAATAACGGTTGCTGTTACGAACCTCCGTTGACCTTCATACAATTTAAAAATAAAATATTACAATGGCTAAAGAAGTTGCTGGATTAATCAAATTACAGATTAAAGGTGGCGCTGCAAATCCTTCCCCTCCCGTAGGTCCTGCCTTGGGTTCAAAGGGTATCAATATTATGGATTTCTGCAAGCAGTTCAACGCCAGAACTCAGGAGAAGGCTGGTAAGGTATTGCCAGTTGTTATCACTTACTATAATGACAAATCATTCTCATTCGTAGTTAAGACTCCTCCTGTAGCAATTCAATTGCTCGAAGCAGCCAAGAAGAAGAGTGGTTCCGCTCAGCCTAATCGTACTAAGATTGCTGAAATCACTTGGGATCAGGTTAAGGCTATCGCCGAAGACAAGATGCCAGACTTGAATTGCTTCACTATTGAATCTGCCATGAAGTTGGTAGCAGGTACTGCCCGCAGTATGGGTATCACAATTAAGGGAGACTTCCCTGGTTAATAATTAACTTCAATTTTTGAACTGAACATGAGTAAACTGACAAAAAATCAGAAGTCTGTAGCTGGCAAGATTGAAGCAGGGAAAGCTTACACTTTGAAGGAAGCATCTAGCTTGGTTAAGGAAATCACCACGACTAAGTTTGACGCCTCTTTGGATATCGACGTTCGCCTCGGTGTTGACCCTCGTAAGGCCAATCAGATGGTTCGCGGCGTTGTATCTCTGCCAAATGGTACTGGCAAGACAGTTCGTGTGCTTTGCCTCTGTACGCCTGATGCAGAAGCTGCTGCTAAGGAAGCAGGTGCAGATTATGTAGGTCTCGATGAATATATCGAGAAGATCAAGGGTGGTTGGACTGATATTGATGTTATCATCACTATGCCAGCTATCATGGGTAAAATCGGTGCTCTCGGCCGTGTTCTCGGTCCGCGCGGATTGATGCCTAACCCTAAGAGTGGTACTGTTACCATGGATGTTGCCAAGGCAATCCGTGAGGTTAAGCAGGGTAAGATCGATTTCAAGGTTGACAAGACCGGTATCGTTCACACTTCAATTGGTAAGGTTTCTTTCACTCCCGAGCAAATCTTCGGCAATGCAAAGGAATTCATCGCTACCATCAACAAGTTGAAGCCTGCTGCTGCCAAAGGTACATATATCAAGAGCATTTATCTTTCCTCCACTATGAGCAAGGGTATCAAGATAGATCCCAAATCTGTTGACGAAATCTAAAATTTGACGGCAAATCATGAAAAAGGAAGATAAAGGTTTGATCATCGAGCACATCGGTGAAACATTAAAAGAATATGCTCACTTCTACCTGGTTGACGTAACCGGTATGAACGCTGAGGCTACAAGCAATTTGCGCAGAAAGTGCTTTGGCTCAAACATCAAGATGCTTCTCGTGAAGAACAGCTTGTTGCACAAGGCTCTCGAAGCTGCTGAATTTGACTTCTCTCCGCTCTACGGCTGCTTGAAAGGCACGACGGCTGTCCTCTTCTGTGACACTGCCAATGTTCCTGCAAAGTTGATCAAGGAAGAAGGTAAGAGCGGCGTTCCAGCCCTCAAGGCTGCTTACGCTGAGGAAGGTCTCTACGTAGGTGCTGATCAGCTTGATACGCTCTGCGCTATCAAGAGCAAGGCAGAAGTTCTTGCCGAAGTTGTTGCATTGCTGCAATCTCCTGCAAAGAACGTTATCTCTGCACTCCAATCTGCAGGCCAGACTATCCATGGCGTGCTGAAAACTATGGGCGAGCGCCCTGAATAATCGGATATATCCGTACCAATCAAACTGAATAAAAACAATAAAAATACATTACGAAAATGGCAGATATCAAAGCTATTGCTGAAGAATTGGTAAATTTGACAGTGAAAGAAGTAAACGAGTTGGCAACGATCCTGAAGGACGAATATGGTATTGAACCCGCTGCTGCAGCTGTTGCTGTTGCTGCTGGTCCCGCTGCTGGTGGCGCTGCTGCCGCTGAGGAAAAGACTGCTTTCGACGTTGTTTTGAAGAGCGCTGGCTCTGCAAAGCTCCAGGTTGTTAAGGCTGTTAAGGAAGCTTGCGGCCTCGGCTTGAAGGAAGCTAAGGACCTCGTTGACGGTGCTCCTAGCAAGTTGAAGGAAGGCGTTGCTAAGGAAGAAGCTGAAGCATTGAAGAAGGCTCTCGAAGAGGCTGGTGCTGAAGTAGAACTCGCTTAATAAGCTACCTCATATTTATTGGGTTAAGGATCCTCTGATAGAGGGTTCTTAACCTTTTTGTGTCTATAAATTAAGTCAGATTAGAACTTCTTTTTTAGGGATGTTTGGGTATGCCGATGTGGCTGGCGCCTTGCGCTCTTGCTCTGCTTTTCCGCTGGCGTTTCTGCTTCGCATTCCTATTCGCATTCAGATGTTTTGTTGGATCGGCTGATGCCGGTTCATTGTTCCTCCCCGACACATTTCGCAAACAAATGGTTCGTGGGGGCTTTTGTGCAAAAAAAATACAGGGCAACGGTTGCTGTTTCGCGAGAAAACAGCCTGCGTCTTTCCATTTACTACTGCTTGCTTGGTCTTGCTTGCTTGGTCTTGTCCGCTTGGCTTGTTCCATTTCGTACGTGGCGAGCGTTTCCAGCACAGCATGCAACACATATATAAGCCTCATTAAAGCATGGTGCCTCTATGATAATGGAACACCCGCTTTTTTGCACAACGCATTTCCAATCGGTGAGCGCCGCCCGGAATGAAGTTCTCATCCTAAATCATATTTTTCACGAATGTCTTCCAGAGTTATTAACCAACGTGTAAACTTTGCCTCTGTCAAGAATCCGATGCCTTATCCGGATTTCTTGGACGTACAGTTAAAGTCTTTCAAAGACTTCCTCCAGCTTGATACGCCATCGGAGTTGCGTAAGAACGACGGTCTGTACAAAGTTTTTGCCGAGAATTTTCCTATCGCAGACACTCGCAACAACTTTGTGTTAGAGTTCCTCGATTATTATATCGACCCGCCCCGTTACAGCATCGATGAATGCCTTGAGCGCGGACTTTCTTACAGTGTCCCCTTGAAGGCCAAATTGAAGCTTTACTGTACCGACCCTGACCACGAGGATTTCGACACGGTTGTGCAGGATGTTTTCCTTGGCCCGATTCCTTATATGACCGACAACGGCACTTTCATCATCAACGGTGCCGAGCGTGTTGTCGTGTCTCAGTTGCACCGTTCGCCGGGCGTGTTCTTCGGTTCGAGCGTGCATGCGAATGGTACGCAGCTCTATTCTGCTCGTATCATTCCTTTCAAAGGCTCTTGGATTGAGTTTGCAACGGACATCAACAATGTCATGTATGCTTACATCGACCGTAAGAAGAAGTTGCCTGTGACAACCCTCTTGCGTGCCATCGGCTTTGAAAACGACAAGGACATCCTTCAGATTTTTGACTTGGCTGAAGAGGTCAAGGTCAACAGAACCAACCTCAAGAAGCTGGTGGGCCGCAAGCTCGCTGCACGTGTCTTGAAGAGTTGGGTGGAAGACTTTGTTGATGAAGACACGGGTGAAGTTGTTTCAATCGAGCGTAACGAAATCATTCTCGACCGCGAGACCGTGCTCGAAGCTGAACACATCGATGAAATCATCGAAAGCGGTGCGCAGTCGATCTTGGTACACCACGAAGAGGCCAGCTCGTCGGACTATTCTATCATCTTCAACACCCTCCAGAAAGACCCGTCGAACTCCGAGAAGGAAGCTGTGCTTTACATCTATCGCCAGTTGCGTAATGCAGACCCTGCCGATGATGCCAGCGCACGCGAAGTTATCAACAACCTCTTCTTCTCAGAAAAGCGTTACGACTTGGGCGAGGTGGGCCGTTACAGAATCAACAAGAAGCTCGGCTTGACAACCGATATGGATGTCCGCGTATTGACGCGTGAAGACATCATCGAGATTATCAAGTATCTCGTCGAGTTGATCAACTCAAAGGCCACTGTCGATGATATCGACCACTTGAGCAACCGCCGCGTACGTACCGTTGGCGAACAGCTCTCAAATCAGTTTGCCATCGGTCTGGCCCGTATGAGTCGCACCATCCGCGAACGCATGAATGTCCGTGACAATGAAGTGTTCACCCCGACCGACTTGATCAACGCCAAGACCATTTCCAGCGTTATCAACTCGTTCTTCGGTACGAACGCCCTGTCGCAGTTCATGGACCAGACCAACCCGCTGGCCGAGGTGACGTGCAAGCGCCGTCTTTCAGCCTTGGGTCCTGGCGGTTTGTCTCGTGAGCGTGCAGGTTTCGAGGTTCGAGACGTACACTACACCCACTACGGCCGTCTCTGTCCTATCGAGTCGCCTGAAGGTCCGAACATCGGTTTGATTTCTTCTCTTTGCGTTTACGCCAAGATCAACGAACTTGGTTTCATCGAGACACCATACCGCAAGGTGGAAAATTCTGTGGTAGACTTGGACAACAATGATGTTGTTTATCTCTCGGCAGAAGAAGAAGAGGCCAAGATTATCGGCCAGGGTAATGCACCGTTGAACGACGACGGTACATTCATCCGCGACAAAGTCAAGTGCCGTCAGGACGCCGATTATCCTGTTGTGCCGCCTTCAGAGGTGGAACTCATGGACGTGGCTCCTCAGCAGATTGCCTCTATCGCTGCTTCTTTGATTCCGTTCTTGGAACACGACGACGCCCACCGCGCATTGATGGGATCGAACATGATGCGCCAGGCTGTTCCTTTGATTCGTTCCGAGGCTCCTATCGTGGGTACTGGTATCGAAAAGCAGGTTTGTGAAGATTCCCGTACGATGATTACGGCAGAGGGCGAAGGCGTGATCGACTTCGTTGATGCCACCAGCATCGTGATTACATACGACCGTAGCGAGGAAGAAGAGTTTGTCAGCTTCGACTCTGCTACCAAGACTTACAAGATTCCTAAGTTCCGTCGCACCAACCAGAACATGACCATCGACCTTCGTCCGATTTGCGAGAAGGGACAGCGTGTGAAGAAGGGCGACATCCTGACGGAAGGTTATGCCACTGAAAACGGCGAACTCGCCCTTGGCCGCAACTTGCTCGTTGCCTACATGCCTTGGAAGGGTTACAACTATGAGGATGCCATCGTGCTCAACGAACGTATGGTTCGTGAAGACATCCTGACTTCTGTTCACGTCGATGAGTTCTCTCTCGAGGTTCGTGAAACGAAGCGCGGTATGGAAGAACTGACCAACGATATTCCTAACGTCAGCGAAGACGCTACTAAGGATCTTGATGAAAACGGTTTGATCCGTATCGGTGCCCGCGTCACTCCAGGCGACATCATGATTGGTAAGATCACGCCGAAGGGCGAAAGCGACCCGACTCCAGAAGAAAAGCTCCTCCGCGCCATCTTCGGCGACAAGGCTGGCGATGTCAAGGATGCTTCTTTGAAGGCCAATCCTTCGCTCTCTGGTGTTGTCATCAACCGCAAGCTCTACGCCAAGGCTGTCAAGTCGCGTGCCGATAAGGCTGCCGACAAGGTGGTTCTCCAGCGCTACGACGACGAGTTTGCCAAGCAGGCTGAGGAACTCAAGGACACTATGATTGAGAAGTTCCTGAAACTGGCCGGCGACAAGACCGCTTGCAGCGTCAAGGACAACATCGGTTCTGAGGTGATTGCCAAGGGCGCTACTTTCACGCGCAACTTGCTTAAGTCGCTCGATTATACCTCGCTCGACCTGAGTGCTTGGACGGAAGACGAGCACACCAACAAATTGTTGCGTCAGCTCATCATCAACTACTTGAAGAAGTACAACATCATGGATGCCGCTTTGAAGCGCAAGAAGTTTGCCCTCACCATCGGTGACGAACTTCCTTCCGGCATCCTCCAGATGGCCAAGGTTTACATCGCCAAGAAGCGTAAGATTGGTGTCGGTGACAAGATGGCCGGTCGTCACGGTAACAAGGGTATCGTCTCAAAGATCGTGCGTCAGGAAGATATGCCGTTCTTGGCCGACGGTACGCCGGTCGACATCGTGCTCAACCCGCTGGGTGTGCCTTCACGTATGAACTTGGGTCAGATTTTCGAGGCCGTGCTCGGTGCCGCTGGTAAGAAACTCGGCGTGAAGTTCGCTACGCCAATCTTCGATGGTGCGAAACTCGAAGACTTGTGTGAATGGACAGACAAGGCTGGCCTGCCGCGCTATTGCTCTACGCAGCTTTATGATGGCGGAACTGGTGAGGCTTTCGACCAGAAGGCAACGGTTGGTGTGACTTACATGTTGAAACTCGGCCACATGGTTGAAGACAAGATGCACGCACGTTCCATCGGTCCGTACTCGCTCATCACGCAGCAGCCTCTCGGAGGTAAGGCGCAATTTGGTGGACAGCGTTTCGGAGAAATGGAAGTCTGGGCCATCGAGGCCTTTGGTGCATCACATGTGCTTCAGGAAATCCTTACCATCAAGTCGGACGATGTCACTGGCCGTTCAAAGGCTTACGAAGCCATTGTCAAGGGCGACCCGATGCCAACACCGGGCATTCCAGAATCGCTCAACGTATTGCTTCATGAGCTCCGCGGCTTAGGTCTCAACATTACGCTTGAATAACAGATACACATAGTAACTCTTTACATAGGTAGGCGTTTTCCAAACACCTATTTATAGGACAAGTATTGGCATCCCGCCCTCCGTGGCGGGAGCCAATGGCTTCCCAACCAATATTTCATATAAAACATGGCATTTAAAAGAGACAACAAGATAAAGAGTAACTTCACGAAGATTACCATTAGCTTGGCTTCTCCTGAAGAAATTCAGGCCAATTCTTACGGTGAGGTCCTCAAACCTGAGACCATCAACTATCGTACGTACAAGCCAGAGCGTGATGGTCTCTTCTGCGAACGCATTTTCGGTCCGACGAAGGATTACGAATGCCACTGCGGAAAATATAAGCGCATCCGTTATAAAGGCATTGTCTGCGACCGTTGCGGTGTGGAGGTCACTGAAAAGAAAGTGCGTCGTGAGCGTGCCGGACACATCCAGTTGGTTGTGCCTGTGGCCCACATTTGGTACTTCCGTTCTTTGCCAAACAAGATTGGTTATCTGCTCGGCATCCCGACCAAGAAACTCGATACCATCATCTATTACGAGCGCTATGTCGTTATCCAGCCAGGTGTCTTGAGCGACGACGTGGCTCCCAACGATTTGCTGACGGAGGACGAATACCTCGACTTGCTCAAGAAGTTGCCAAACGACAACCAGTATCTTGAGGATTCCGATCCAAATAAATTCATCGCCAAGATGGGTGCCGAGGCCGTTTACGACCTCCTGACCCGCATCAATCTCGATGAACTCTCGTATGAATTGCGCGACAGAGCCAATTCCGACTCTTCCGTTCAGCGCAAGAACGAGGCTTTGAAGCGTCTGCAGGTGGTTGAGTCTTTCCGCGCAAGCAAAGACAAGAACCGTCCTGAATGGATGATCATGAAGATCATTCCTGTCACGCCTCCAGATTTACGTCCGCTCGTTGCCCTCGATGGTGGCCGTTTTGCCACTTCCGACTTGAACGACCTCTATCGTCGCGTGCTCATCCGCAACAATCGTCTGAAGCGTTTGCTCGAGATCAAGGCACCAGATGTCATTCTGCGTAACGAAAAGCGTATGCTTCAGGAAGCTGTTGACAGCCTCTTCGACAACTCTCGCAAGAGTAGCGCCGTGAAGAGCGACAGCAACCGTCCTTTGAAATCACTCTCCGATTATCTGAAGGGTAAGCAGGGACGTTTCCGTCAGAACCTCCTCGGTAAGCGTGTTGACTATTCAGCACGTTCCGTAATCGTCGTTGGTCCTGAATTGCGTATGGGCGAGTGCGGTCTGCCTAAACTCATGGCTGCAGAGCTCTATAAGCCGTTCATCATCCGCAAGCTCATTGAGCGCGGCATCGTGAAGACGGTGAAGAGCGCCAAGAAAATTGTCGATCGTCGCGAGCCTGTCATCTGGGACATCCTCGAGCACGTCATGAAGGGCCATCCTGTGCTCCTCAACCGTGCACCGACACTTCACCGTCTCGGTATTCAGGCCTTCCAACCTAAAATGATTGAAGGCAAGGCCATCCAACTCCACCCGTTGGCATGTACGGCATTCAACGCCGACTTCGACGGCGACCAGATGGCAGTTCACCTCCCTCTGAGCAACGAAGCAATCTTGGAAGCTCAGATGTTGATGCTCCAGAGCCACAACATTTTGAACCCTGCCAACGGTGCTCCTATCACGGTGCCTTCACAGGACATGGTGCTCGGTCTGTATTATATCACCAAGCTCCGTCCAGGCGCAAAGGGCTCAGGCCTGATTTTCTACGGTCCAGAAGAAGCCCTCATCGCCTTCAACGAAAAGCGTGTTGACGTACATGCCCCAGTGAAGGTCATGGTTGACGATGTAGACGAAAACGGCTTGGGCGTCCGCCATTTGGTTGAGACCTCTGTCGGCCGTGTGATTGTCAACGAAATCATCCCTGTTGAGTGTGGCTTCATCAACACCGTCATCTCAAAGAAATCTCTGCGCGACATCATCGCCAAGGTTATCAAGACCGTTGGTATGGCCCGTGCTTGCGATTTCTTGGATGGTATCAAGAACCTCGGTTACCGCAAGGCATACGAGGGCGGTCTGTCCTTCAACCTCGACGATATCATCATCCCGCAGGAGAAGGTAGACATCGTTAAGCGTGGTAACGAAGACATCGAGCAGATCACTGCTAACTATAATATGGGTTTCATCACCGACAACGAGCGTTACAATCAGGTAATTGATACTTGGACGCACGTTAACACCGACCTGAAGAAGACCCTCATGAAGCAGATGACAGAAGCCGACCAAGGTTTCAACGCTGTGTTCATGATGCTTGACTCCGGAGCCCGTGGTTCTGCCGACCAGATTGCACAGTTGGCAGGTATGCGTGGTTTGATGGCCAAGCCTCAGAAAGCCGGTGCAGAAGGTGCTCAGATTATTGAAAACCCGATCCTTTCTAACTTTAAGGAAGGTATGAGCGTGTTGGAGTACTTTATCTCTACCCACGGTGCCCGTAAGGGTTTGGCCGACACCGCCTTGAAGACGGCCGACGCCGGATACCTTACCCGTCGTCTTGTCGACGTATCCCACGACGTGATCATCACGGAAGAGGATTGCGGAACGCTTCGTGGTCTCGTCTGCACAGCGCTCAAGGATGGTGACGAAATCATTTCGTCTCTTGGCGAACGTATCCTCGGCCGTGTGTCAGTACACGACATCGTTCACCCAACAACCGGCAAGGTCATCGTTGCCGCTGGTGAAGAAATCACCGAACCGATTGTTGCCGAAATCGAAGCCTCTCCGATTGAGAGCGTCGAAATCCGCTCGGTTCTCACCTGCGAAAGCAAGCATGGTGTCTGCATGAAGTGCTACGGCCGCAACCTTTCAACAAGCCGCATGGTGCAGAAGGGTGAAGCTGTCGGTGTCATTGCCGCCCAGTCAATCGGTGAGCCTGGTACTCAGTTGACACTCCGTACCTTCCACGCCGGTGGTATCGCTTCGAATGCTGCAGCCAACGCCACCATCGTGGCCAAGAGCGACTGCCGCCTTGAATTTGAAGAACTCCGTACGGTTGACATGACAGCCGAAGACGGCACAGCCTGCAAGATCGTTGTCGGTCGTCTGGCCGAAGTCCGCTTCATCGATGAGAACACAGGTATCGTTCTTTCTTCACAGAACGTGCCTTACGGTTCACAGCTCTTCGTCAACGATGGCGACAAAGTTGAAAAGGGCACCGTCATTGCCAAGTGGGATCCATTCAACGCCGTCATCGTAACAGAAAGTGCTGGTCGCATCCAGTTTGAAGACGTAACGGAAGGTGTCACCTATCGTGTTGAAGAAGACGAAGCAACCGGTCTCCGTGAAAGAATCGTCGTTGAATCCAAGGAGCGTGGCCGTGTTCCATCGTGCCATATCATGGATGAAAACGGTGAGTTGATTCGCACCTACAACTTCCCAATCAACGGTCACATCGTTGTTGAAGACGGTCAGCAGCTCAAAGCTGGTGACATCCTCGTCAAGATTCCTCGTGCCGTTGGTAAGGCTGGTGACATCACCGGTGGTTTGCCCCGTGTGACCGAGCTCTTCGAAGCCCGCAACCCGAGCAACCCCGCTGTCGTTTCTGAAATTGATGGTGAAATCACGATGGGCAATATCAAGCGTGGCCACCGCGAAATCGTCGTTACTTCTAAGCTGGGCGAGGTCAAGAAATACCTCGTGCCTCTGTCAAAGCAGATTCTTGTTCAGGAAAACGACTACGTGCGTGCCGGAACGCCGCTCTCCGACGGTTCAATCACGCCGAGCGACATCCTCGCCATCAAGGGCCCTACCGCTGTTCAGGAATACATCGTCAACGAAATCCAGGACGTTTACCGTTTGCAGGGTGTAAAGATCAACGACAAGCACTTCGAGGTTATCGTACGCCAGATGATGCGCAAAGTTCAGATCGACCAGCCGGGCGATACGCGCTTCTTGGAACAGCAGATTGTCGACAAGCTCGACTTCGCTGAAGAGAACGACCGCATCTGGGGCAAGAAAGTTGTTGTTGATGCCGGTGACAGTGAGGTAATGAAGAAGGGTATGATCGTGACGGCCCGCAAGCTGCGCGACGAAAACTCTCAGCTCAAGCGCCGCGACCTCAAGCTCGTTCAGGTTCGCGATGCCAAGGCTGCCACTTCAACCCAGATTCTCCAGGGTATCACGCGTGCTTCTCTCCAGACAAAGAGCTTCATGTCTGCCGCATCCTTCCAGGAAACAACGAAGGTGCTCAACGAAGCAGCCATCAGCGGAAAGACCGACTACCTCGAGGGTATGAAGGAAAACGTTATCTGCGGTCACCTCATTCCTGCCGGTACTGGTTTGCGTGAGTTCAACAAAATCATCGTTGGTGATGCCGACGAGATGGAGAAGAACAAGATCCCTACAACGATTTGATAATTCGCTCAGACAATAGTGGCCTCTGTGCCGCAGTCTGTGTTACATAAACCATAAAATCCCCGCCATGCAATATCCAACAGGTGTTGCGTTGGCGGGGATTTTTGTGTTATGATGGTGGGATTCAAAGGCAGATGGAACTTCCTTCTTTATGTTGGCGGCAGTTCGTTACTGGAATAATGAGAATGTACAATAATATGATACACTGATTATTTCGTACTTGTGCGAATGAGTGCTAAATTTGCGGTATGTAATTTTTAAAAATAGTGATTATGAAAAGTACAAAAAGTAAAACCATTGGCGATCTCATTAATGAGGAAGTGCGCCGTCAAGGAATGCCCGTGACAAAATTCGCCAAAGAAATAAACTGCCAGCGTAACAATGTTTATGACATATTCAATCGTAGCAATATGGATATCGACTTGCTCAAACGGATATCAAAAGTTTTAGATGTAAATTTTTTCCAGAAAATTGCAAATGATTTGGATTTGGTTTGCGAGGAGGCTGACAATGTTAATCAGCAGGAACAAAAAGCCGTATCACAGTTTCTTGATGTTGTACCAAAGCTGCTTGAAAAGATGGGGAAAAACGCTGCCATATTCATGGGGAATCCTTGCCCATTGGATATAGACTCAGATTGCCTTCCTGATTTTAGTCTGCCAGACTATTCTATATCTTTCACGTATGGGAAAACTCTGGAAGAAAGGATGGGAGCTAACAGATTTCTTTCATTCGAGGTTGTGCGGAAAAATGCAGGCTGTGAGGTGGAGACTTGTTTCAATAAATATACAAGTTTGCCGACTGTCAATATACAATTAACTTATAAAACTGAAGAGCAATGGGCTGAAACACTTGAATTTGCTTTTGAGGTTATGTCAAAATGGAGGACCAAGATATGGATGTAGACCTGTTAAATGATTTCAAGGAGACGAAAACGTGTACTTATAAAGGCGAACGCTATTCCGTTCGCGATAATGGTGCGGTTTTCAGGCATGCTCGGGAGGGAAAAAGAAAAAGGAAGAATGACGAAGTATGGACATTCGGAAAACCTAACAAGCATAATGGTTATATGAATTTGGATGTCGAGGTGGTGCATCGTATAGTCGCTTGTGCCTTTCATGGCAATCCTCCGTCCTCCCAACATGTTGTTGATCATATTGATACAAACCGGAGAAACAATAGACCAGAAAATCTACGGTGGCTCACAAAATTTGAGAATGCCTTGAATAACCCTATTACACGGAAAAAAATAATTTATTATTGCGGTAGCATAGAAGTCTTTGTCAGAGATCCAAGTGTGTTGAATAAATATGTTGACAAACATCCGAATCTTGAGTGGATGAGGACTGTAAGTCGTGAGGAAGCTTTAAACGCTTTGAAAAATTTGGAACGTTTGTCAAGGATTAGTAAGCACAATGGTAGCGCAACATCTTCTAAGGGAATGGGAGAATGGATTTATAAGTGTAATGCAAATGATTCAGACCACATTTCTCCATCTCCTTCATCTCCGAAAGCCAGCCTGATTCCCTCGCTGACTTCAAATGCTATGCAGCGTAATTGGAAAACCCCAACAGAATTTCTTCTTTGTCCAGATTCCTGTGAGGATAACGGCTTGAAGGCATATAAATCAAAGCTCGTGGCGAACAAGATATTTTGTAGAAACCAATATGGAAGCTTTGTTGTGTGCGATTTTTCTTTTATGCCTACGGACGATGCTCTTCTTGTCATGTGCAAAAGCACAGAAGAGGACTCTGTGAAGCCTTGGTCCTTAGTAGCAGTGTCTTATCAAGATGGCCTTTATGTTCATAGAAGCTGTGGAACGTTTTTTCAAGAAAATGGGGCGAAGAAAGAAATGACTCTCATGCTGGGAAATGAATGGAAGGGCGGGGATACAATAGATGAATTATGTTAGAATATTTGTAGTATGAAAAGATATATTGTTTTGTTAGTATTGGCACTGCTGGTTATGCCATTACCTGCACAGATGAAGCCAAGTCAACCAGTAGTGAATGCTAAAGTTGAGTCAATAGCAAGGTATAAACTCTATTCCACATCCAATATGTGGACGTTCTTGAAATTGGATACGAGTAATGGGCGTATATGGCAAGTGCAATGGGCTCTTGATGATGAAAACCGTTTGGAAGTAGATTTGAGTTTAAGAAATCTTGCTCTCGAGGGACGAGAGGTAAATGGTCGCTTTGAATTGTATCCAACTACCAATACCTATAATTTTCTCCTTTTAGATAAACAACTCGGCAAGGTATATCAAGTGCAGTGGGCTATAAGTAAGGAAAATAGAGGGATTTTGCCTATTGAAAAATATTAGATGGCTGTATTGGAAACCCTGTTTTAGAAATTGTTACGTCAGAAATCTGATGAAGGCCAAAATACTTGAGTTTATTGCTTATGCACGGCACGTATGTGCTGATAGTCAGTGTAAAACCAAGGGTGTAAGAACAGAATAGTGTTCTTACACCTTTGTGGTCTATTCGTTTGCAGGCAATGCTTTCTGTGCTCTCACCTCTTAGCATTTTGCCCCTCTGACCTCTTCGATTTCCCTTAGCAGGTCGTTGAGGCGCTTTTGCGATTTTATGAAATGGAAGAAGTCGAGGATGCAGCCGATAACCAGTCCGGCGAGACAGCCACAGAAAAGCATTTGAGAAAAGGCGCTGTCGAGGTCGCGGCAATATTTATATAGGTAGGAGTCTATTTCTTCTGTAAGTATATCGCAGCGTATGAAGATACGGATATCCATAAACGCATGCAACCATCTTAGTCTAACACGACTAAGATGGTTGCATGCTGTTATGTATAGGGTTGTCAAAAGTTCAGAGAATATGCGTCAGTGGTCTTGTTCAAACGTCCAATCCGTGATATTGCCTTTTTCGCTATCGAAATTTACGCCGATTTTTGTGATTGGCAGACGGCTGAGGGCAAAGCGTTCTCGGTAGTTTTTCAGATTGATTTGTTGCAAGGCCGTCTGCGCGTTTCTGTTGAGTTTGATTTCAATGATGTAGACATGTGTCTGCGTCATCAACACCATATCAATGCGTCCGTGTGGCGTGTGTACTTCCACGTCAATGCGGTATTGCGTCAGCAGTGTGAAAATGACGTAGAGCATCTGCTGATAGTGCCCCTCGTGGTTTTTCACATTGCAGTAAGGCACCGTTCCGAGGAAGTCTTGCAGCAAACGCAAAGCACCGTCAATGTTGTTGCTGCGTATGTATCGCGAGAGATAGGCCACCGTGACGGCCCCCGATTGTCCGAAGGCGAGATAATTGGGCAAGAGGTTTTCAAAAAGCCCTGTGCGGATTTCTTGGTTCGGGAGGTCGAGCGTATAGACCCCGACTTCTTCGTCGAAAGCCTTGATGGTCAGATAGCCGCTTTGGTAGAGCAGTGGGGTGAGCGACTGCATGTTTTCCGTTGGTGCGTCAAATTCATATCGCTTGGCTGTCATGCTTCCAATTTGGCTTGGCAGCACATCAAATTTTTGCATCATGTTCAACAGGTAGGTCGGTGTTCCTGTTGAAAACCAATAAGCGTCCAAGTCACCATTGGTCAGTGCGCTCAGCAGGCTGAACGGATTGAAAACATCAGGCGAAGGCCAAGAGAAGTGGTAGCCATCGTAGTTGTTTGCGAGCGCTTCCATCGTTTCTTCCCAATTCTTTCCGATGCGTTTGCCGAGCATTTCCACGTCCGTTCGCATCTGCGTTTCAATTTCCTCCTTTGTGATACCGCAAATGCCAGCATATTCCGGCAGCATGCTGAGATTGTTGATGTTGTTTAATTCGCTGAAGATGCTGACCTGAGAGAATTTTGTGATACCCGTCAAAAAAACAAAGCGCAGGTAGGGGTCGGCATCTTTTAGCGGACTGTAGAAGTTACGCATCACGTGGCGCAGTTCGTTCAGGTGTTCATCTTCGTGAACAACATCAAGCAAGGGAGCATCGTATTCGTCAATCAGAACGACAGCCTTTTGTCCCGTTTGCCGATACGCCATCTCAATCAGATGGGCCAGACGCATATTGGGGCTTCCTTTCCCGTTCTCAATTCCCAGAGTCCTTTCTTGTTGAGAAAGGATGAAGTCAAGATAGGCTGTCAGTTCTTCTTTGTTCTTGTGTTTGCCTCCAGCCAGACTAAAATGAATCACAGGATGTTTTCCCCAATCCTTTTCAAGGCGTTCAATCGCCAGCCCTTCAAACAGCTCCTTCTTTCCTTCGAAATAGCTTTTCAAGGTCGACACCAACAGCGATTTGCCGAAGCGGCGCGGACGGCTGAGAAATACGTATCTGCCGCTGACATGCGTCATGCGGTAGATGTATTCCGTCTTGTCGATATACAGCATATCGTTTTCCCGTATTTCTTCAAATGTCTGTATACCTAATGGGTAAAGTCTTGGAGTCATATCCGTCTGGTTTTATTTGAACACTACTTTAAGTAGGTGGTCAAGTATATGCTAAGAGCATTATTCTTACATATAAAATATTCTGACCACCTACTTACAATATTGCAAATATACATATTTTTGTCTAACGTTCAAAGTTTGATGCCGTGTTTCAAAATCCCCTCCGTCAGCATCCCCTGCGGCATAAATCGTTGCAGCGTGGCGGTGATGGTGTTCAGCATGCGCTCCCTGACGTAGTCATCCTTGATGTAGAGCGAGATGCGGCGTTCAGAATGGAAGTTACCCTCAATCTGCCGCACGTTCTTCCGTTGCGCGTCAGAGAGAAACGGCAGGTGCATTTCCGGGATGATGGTGAAACCTTCGTTTTCGTCCACGATGCGTATGAGCGTGTCGATGCTCCCCGCCTCGTAGATGTGGTGTCCTTTGCTGCGTGCTTTGCAGAAACTGAACGCACTGTCGCGTAGACATTGCGCCTCACGCATAATCCACATGTTCTCGTGTTCCAGATTTTCTGGTTTGAACACCGGGAGCTTGCGCCAGCAGCTTTCGGCCAGATACACGAAAAATCGCTCCGTGTAGAGCGCCACCTCCAGTATGCCTTGGCGCGTGTTGTCCGAAATCGCGATGGCCGCGTCGACCTCTCCGTCGAGCAGGGCGTCCTGCATCGACTGCACCTTCATTTCTCGGATGGTCAGGTCGACGGCAGGGTAGTCTTCGCGGTAGTGTCGGATGAACTTGGGCAGGATGTAGGGCGCGATGGTGGGGCCGACAGAAAGCGTGAAAGAACCGCCGATGCTGTCCTTGTCTTCCGCCACGATTTCGCCGATGCGTTCCGTTTCCATCAAGGCCCTCTGCGCCTGCCTAACGATTTTTGCGCCAACCGTGGTAGGCACGACCGATTTGTTGGAACGTTCAAAGAGTCGCACATCGAGTTCCTCCTCCAATTTCACGAGCATGGCGCTGAGCGTTGGCTGCGAAACACGGCAAGCCTCGGCCGCCTTCGCGAAATTGCGGAAGCGGTCGAGGGCAATGATATATCTGAGTTGTTGCAGATTCATGTTTGGGAGAGAATTACTGGAAGCCATATAAGAGCGCCTTCAGATCGGCCAGACTCATCGCGCCGCTCTGGCGCCACAGTAGTTCGCCATTTCTGAACAGCATGAGCGTCGGTACCGACTGGATACGGTAGGCGCTGGCGATCGCCTCGTTTTTGTCAACGTCCAGTTTGATGATTCTCAAATTCTCCCCTTCGCTCGCTTTCAGTTGTTCGAGCACGGGGTGCATTTGCTTGCACGGGCCACACCATGTGGCGAAGAAATCAACCAGCGTCAGTTGGTTGCCATTGATAATGTCGTTGAAATTTTCCATGATGTCAGTGTTTTTTGAGTTTGCAAATCATTTGGGTCATGTTGCCCATCGGACAGAACACACACCAAGTGCGTGGACGATAAACGATTGTCAGCACGACGCCCACGATGAGCGAGGTCAGCATGATACCGTAGAGGCCGAAGGCAAATTGCGCCTTCCACGGTTCCAGTTTCGTGACGTAAGCCCAATGCCAGGGAACGTCGAAAGTCCAAAGCAGGTGAACCGTTTCGTGAAGCGATTCCATTTCCTGCGCCACTTGCACCGTCAGCCAAATCATTTGGATGAAGAAGAACATGAAGAACACGAGGAACCCGTTTCTAAACCATTTCGACGATAGCCATCTCGGCGCCACCTTCCTGCTCGACCATTTCAGCGTATTGCCGATTTGCAGAAACAGTTGTCCGCGTCCGCAATAGTTGTTGCAGTAGCCCTTTCCGCCTCCGAAAATAGCCATCAGCAGCGGTATGAGAAAGCATATCACGCCAAGCCAGGCAAACGCGATGTTGAAGAATCCCAATGTGAAGTAGGTGGCGGAGACGAGCCACATGTAGTCGCTCCAGCGTTTTTTCTTTTTAGCCATAGAGTAAGTAGTCTGAATTGATATGCGGGGAGGAAACGGTTTTTTAGTTTCGCGTCTCCGTCTCCCTCAACACCTTGTGTATCACCCCTGCCGGACAATTCTTCTCGCAAATGCCGCAACCGATGCAGAGGTTCTCGTCGACCACGGCGTAGCAACCCTTGTGGATGCTGATGGCATCTCGCGGGCAAACCTTCACGCAAACCCCGCATGCCACGCAGCGGTCGCGTTCATTCTCAGCCTTGTATTTTGCCATTGTTATTCTTTTTCCAAAAGTTCTTCAAGAAACTCCGAGGCGTCGGCCACGCAGAGCGGGCATTCCCTCAACACCTTTCCTGTCCCGATGCCTTTGAGGAGCTTGCATTGAGTCGCCCCGTTGCGTTGCTGGAATTTCTCCATAATCTGTCGCATCCCCTTCATGGCTTTGACCTTGTCTTTTGTTGCCAAACTATAGACGATGCCGGCACCGACGATGGCGCCACACGTCCCTTCCATATTTCCCATTCCTGCGCCGAAACCGTTGCCGATGTTCTTGACCGTTTCCTCGTCAAGGCCAGTCTTGTCGGCGTAGGTGCAGGCCACGGCCTGCGTGCAGTTGTGCGTACCACATATTTTCTTTGCTGAAGCTTCTTGTATTCTGCTTTCCATTTTTGTTTGAGTGATTGATTACGGTGCAAAGGTGCGCATTTATTTATAGACAAACAAATGAAACGGTCTATATGTTTATAGATATTGTCTATCAATAACTGCAAAGCGCGGCAGACGATAGCCTTGGCCTGGGGCAGGGTAGAGTTCAGAAATGGCAAAGAGCAGGAACAGTCCAAGTGGAGGTTCCTGCTCTTTGTTGTTATGGGGAAGTTGTATGAGGTAGAAGAGGTCTGGCGAGAGCCAGGTGGGGGAGAATACCGCTTCGGCCCCTTGGGGTTACTCAGAACTTGTAAGTCAGCATCGCGTTGAACTCCCGTCCCGGTTTGTAGGCGCGAGTCACCTCTTCCACGTGCTTCTCAGTGCCGTCGGAGAGCGTCACGTCGTTAAATTGCTTGAAGAAAACCTTCTCGGCGAGGATGTCGCGGGCCCCCACTTTCAGTTCGAAACGTCCCAGGGCCACCGATGCCGAGAGGTCGAGCGAGTTGCGTGGCATCTCATAAGAGTCGGGGATGTTCACCGTTTGGTCGCCTGTTGAGCCGAGGTTGCGTCCGACCCCGATGAGGCGTTTCCCGATGCGGTTATATTGCAGAGAGGCGTTCCAGATATCGTGTGCATAGAAGAGGCCCAGGTTCACCAGATAAGGCGACTGTCCCTGCATGGGGCGGTCTTTTTGTCGTGACCCCTCTGAGAAGTTGACGCGGCTCTTGATGGCCGAACCGTTGAACACCAGGGTGAAATCCTTCATGCCCATAAAAGCCAGGTTCTTCCGGATGTCAACTTCAATGCCAAGGCTGTACGCACGTTTGGCGTTGACGAAGGAATAGACCACGTCGGTGCCGCCCGTCACCGTGTAGCTCCATTCAATCGGTGCATCGAAACTCTTGTAGAATCCAGCCACCGTGATTTGGTCGCCGCGCGAAGGATACCATTCATAGCGGAGGTCGAAATTGTCAACGTGGCACGCTTTCAGTTCGGTGTTGCCCTGCACGTTGCTCGCCAGGTCGAAGTCGTAAAACACGGAGGTGCTGATTTCCCGAAACTCCGGGCGGTTGATAGAGCGGCCGTAAGAAAGGCGCAACTGGTGGCGTTCGTTGACTTTCCACACCGTGTTGAGCGAGGGAAAGAAGTCGTTGCCCTCGTAGTGGCGCTTCGCCGTGCGGCGCTCATAGTCGCTGAGGTTGCTTTCAAGCGTCATGCGTGAATGTTCAAAGCGCACGCCGGCGAAAACGTTGAAGCGTCCGAAAGGCAGGTTGGCCGCAGCATAAGCCGAGGCAATTAGGTGGTTGCCACTATAATCATTTGTGAGGCGCGTGTCGTCGAGGAGGTAGAGCCCCTGGTCGCCGTAGTTGTCGTCCTGCAGCAAGGCCGACGGAAGGTCAAGATATCGGAAGCCAGCGGGGAGATGGTTGTCGGAGGGGTCCCAGGCGTAAATGAAGCTGCGCGTGTTGTAAGCGCGTGTGCGGTATTCGGAATAAGCGCCGGCAAGGAGTTGCGGTGTGTAATACTTCATTTCAAAATCCTTCCGGTAGTTCATTCCCGCTGAGCCCGTGTGTTCGTTCAATCGGGTAAATTCGCGCGAAATCTCGTTGCCCGTTGTCAGGCCAACGTTGCCCTTCTCCAGTTGGTCGTCGAGCGTGTAGTGTCGTCGGTCGGGGAGATTGCGGTTGGCGTAGGCATATCCCGCGTTCCAGTCCAGGCGGCTGGAGGCCCACACATATTTAGCCGTCAGTTGCGTGTTGTAAGTCGTTCGGCTGGCATAATAATATTCCGCTTCGCGGATTTCGTTGCTCTGTGCGTCCGTCCCCGTTCTGTCCGTGAAACGGTTGTTCCCGAGTTGGTTGAAAATATTCTTCCATTCATATTTGCCCATCCCGTTGGCCGGCACAAACGTCAGGTTGAACATCGCCCCGAGCCGCGCATTCTGGCTGAATTGGCGGTCGGAGAATCGGTGGAGATACACGCTCTCGTCGTGAGTCAGATCGTAAGCCCCGAAGAAAGCGTTTTCCATCGGTGCGTAAGTGCGGTGCGTGTTGCTGTAGTTCGCCGCGGCCAGCAGTGCCAGCAATGCCCCGTTGTCAAACTCGTGAGAGCGGCTGATGTTGGCCGCGAGGTTAAAGTCGGGCCGGAGATGGCGTTGCCGGATTTTCCAGTCGTTGTTGAGGCCGTTGCGTAGCAGGTCGATGCCCTTTCCGCCGTCGGTGGGGAGCATCGAAGCGTTGAGGCCGCCGTGGAGCGAGCGCAAGCCATTATCGAAACCGAGGAAGTCCGTGGCGCTACCCTTCGATGAGAGAAAGCGGTGGAAGTGCGTCTCGTCGTTGACCGATGTGCCGATTGAAAAGCTCGTCGCGTTTTTGTTTGGCACGTCCTTCGTGTCAATCATGATGAAACCGCCAGAGAAGTCCGCCGGATATTGCGGTGCCGGCGACTTGATGATTTGCAGGTTGTCAACCTGCGACGAGGGGATGATGTCGAACGAGAACGCCCTCGAGTCGGCCTCGCTCGAAGGCACGGCTGCCCCGTTGATCCACACGTTGTTATAGCGTTGCGAGAGGCCGCGCACCATCACGAATTTCTGGTCAATGATTGAAATGCCTGGTACGCGGCGGATCACCTCTGAGGCATCCTTGTCCTGCGTCTTGCTGATTTGCTGTGCCGATACGCCATTTTGCACCACGAGGCTTTGCCGTTGCACCGACACAAGCGCGTTTTCCGTGTTGCGTTTCGCCTCTCCCGTCACCGTTGCCACGCCGAGAACCGCCTCGTTCTCTTCCATGCGAATCACCACCATCGTGTCGGCCTTTGCCGGATTGACGCTGACGGACGATTTCTTGTATCCAAGATACGAGGCCGTTATGGTGTAAACCCTCGGTGCCAGAGAACCGATGGTGAATTTGCCGTCGTTGTCAGTTAAGAACGTGCGTCCCGTTTGGACACATTGGATGGTGGCCCCCACGAGGGCCTCCCCAGTCTTGTCGTCAACGACTCGTCCACGCAAGGTTGCGTTGACGCCGGCCATCATGAGGCCGCAGTTGCATGCAAAGGCAAGCAGGAAAAGGGTGAATCGTTTAAAATTGGTCATATATTATAGTCTATTGTTTACCGCTGCAAAGTTCCCCCAATCACATTAAGCGGCCATTACGCCCGTGTTAAGATTTTGCGAAGCACCGGAATACGGCCGCTCCTGCCCCTGCCAACGGCTTTTTTCCCCTTGCGCTGGGGCCGTTTTTTTATTTTACCTCTTCTTCATTCCGTTGCAACCATTCTGTAATAACCAATGCGGAACTTTGCGGTCGGAAAACCAAAGCCGACAACTCTTTTAATTCATATTATATTATGCAAAAGAATTCATTCAAGGTCATGGCCCTCATCGCAGTCATGGGACTGACAAGTTCGCTCACATTGATTTCATGTAGCGACGACAACACCGTAACGACAACCGACACGCGCCATTGGACCACCGACGGCGGCCTGAAAGCGGCCGACAACCTGCTTTTCAACGACAACCAAATCGGCAACGGCGACAAAGAGTTCGTCTTCACGGGCAAGCAAACCTTGAAGAAAGGAACTTATCTGTTGAAAGGATGGGTGTATGTGGCTGACGGTGCCGAACTGACCATCGAGCCGGGAACCATCATCAAAGGCGACAAGCAGACTATGGCGTCCATCATCGTGGAGCGCGGTGGAAAACTCATCGCGCAGGGCACGAAAGACGCCCCCATTGTCTTCACGTCTAATGCTCCCAAGGGACAGCGCAAGCCTGGCGATTGGGGCGGCCTGATTCTCTGCGGAAAAGCGCCGCACAATGCTGGCCAGGCGCAGATTGAAGGCGGTCCGCGCACAAAACACGGCGGCAACGATGCGCACGACAATTCCGGCGTGTTGAGCTACGTCAGAGTGGAATTTGCCGGTTATCCGTTTGCCACCGACCAGGAAATCAACGGTGTGACCTTCGGCTCTGTTGGCGACGGCACGAAAGTCGACCACGTGCAGGTAAGCTATTCCAACGACGATTCCTATGAATGGTTTGGCGGAACAGTCAACTGCAAGCACCTCATCGCCTTCAATGGTTGGGACGACGATTTCGACACCGACAATGGATTCTCCGGCCACGTGCAGTACGGCCTTTCCGTGCGCGACCCACGCATTGCCGACAAGAGCCAGAGCAACGGTTTCGAGAGCGACAACGACGCCAGCGGTTCAACTGCCACGCCGACCACATCGGCCGTGTTCAGCAACATGACTTTTATCGGACCAAAGCAGATTGACAGCGACTTCGCCAACACCGCCGACTACATCAACGCCGGCAGCTACAATCCCAACAACGGTTCTGGTCTCGGCAAATACCAGGCTGCCATGCAAATCCGTCGCGGTTCACGTCTCAATTGCATCAACTCCGTTGCCCTCGGTTGGCCCATCGGACTCATCATCGACAGCGAAAAGGGCGACACTCGCGAACAGGCTAAGGCTGGAAACATCCGCCTGCAAAACGTCTGGTTTGGCAATATGGGCGTGACTGGCTCCGATGCCAATAAAGAATATCGCGATGTCTTGGTCAATTTCGTCAACAAGAAACCCGTGGCCGACGAGACCCAGCAGTCATACTCCACCACCTTCTTCCTCGCACAAAAAGGCAATCGCGTAGCCACCCTCAGCGAGATGCTCCTCACGGGTAAATCCCTCTTCGCAGGCTTGCGTGCCGACTTCCTCCCCGCAGCGGGAAGTCCCCTGCTCAATGCCGCCTCTTTCGATGGCGTCGCCAGCAACTGTTTTGATAAGGTCAGCTACATCGGCGCCTTCTCAACCACTGCCGAGTGGTTGCAAGGTTGGACCAATTTCGACCCCGAGAATGCAGATTATTAAGTAATGTTGAAAGAATAAGTTCCGCAATTTTGCACCTGCAATTTTGAACTATTTTTGAGCTTATTCGAAGGAGCAATGCGAGCATTGTGACTGAGAATAAGTTCGAAAAAATCCGAAAAGGCAGGGGAGTATATAAAATATTACTTGGCAACGGCAAAATTGTGGAAGTTATTTTTTCAACATTACTAAATAGGCAAGTGGTGTGGGCAAGAACGCATTATGCCGCTTCAAACGCCATCGCAAAAGTTCTTCACCCACCCGCTTAACCCCCGCAATAGTTAGGCATACAATTGTTTTTCAGCACAAGTTTCCACACCATACCTTGTTGCTCGTTTTAAAGGCCGCGCCCGTCGTGAGACACAGCGCGGCCTTTTTCCCTTCTCTCCCTCCTTTGCTGTTTCGGCGGGAAGAACCATGTCGCGTCTGCCCCCGTTGCAAAACCCCCGATACCAAAAACTTGGAAAAATGTTTTGAAAAGGTTGATAATTAGATTCTTGAAATCTTGTCAGTTCCAAGGGAAATTGCTACCTTTGCAGGCCGAAAGGTGTAGTGTACACCTACGACAATACTCAGAAGAAAAGAAAATATAATATATAACAAATTAAAAATCAACGAAATGCCTACTATTCAACAATTGGTAAGAAAGGGTAGAAGCGTGGCAGCAGACAAGAGTAAGTCTCCTGCTTTGGATTCATGCCCTCAGCGCCGTGGCGTATGCGTCCGTGTTTACACGACAACCCCTAAGAAGCCTAACTCAGCAATGCGTAAAGTGGCTCGTGTTCGTTTGACGAACTCAAAGGAAGTCAACTCTTACATCCCTGGAGAAGGTCACAACTTGCAGGAACACTCAATCGTTCTCGTGCGTGGCGGTCGTGTTAAGGACCTCCCTGGTGTACGTTACCACATCGTTCGCGGTACACTCGATACCGCTGGTGTAGCAAGCCGCACACAGCGTCGTTCTAAGTACGGTGCTAAGCGTCCTAAAGCTGCCAAGAAATAATTATTAAGGCGAATCCAAAAGCGATTCTTTTAGAAGCCTAAAAATGTTGGTTTGCAGAAGAGGTTGAGTAAACATTCCGATGGGAAGTTGAAGAACTGACATTGCAGCCCTATTTAAAAACAAATCAACTCACAAAAGAAAATGAGAAAAGCAAAGCCAAAGAAGCGTGTGATCCTCCCGGATCCCGTTTACGGAGACCAGAAAGTTTCCAAGTTCGTTAACCACTTGATGTATGACGGTAAGAAGAATATTTCTTACGAAATCTTCTATAAGGCCCTCGAAATCGTAGGCGAAAAGATGAAGGATCAGGAGAAGTCAGCCCTCGAAATCTGGAAGGCCGCTCTCGACAAGATCACTCCTCAGGTAGAAGTAAAGAGCCGTCGTATTGGTGGTGCAACTTTCCAGGTGCCGACTGAAATTCGTCCCGACCGCAAAGAGTCTGTTTCAATGAAGAACATGATCAACTTCGCCCGCAAGCGTGGCGGTAAGACCATGGCCGACAAACTCGCTGCTGAAATCATGGACGCTTTCAACGAGCAGGGTGGTGCCTTCAAGCGTAAGGAAGATATGCACCGCATGGCTGAGGCTAACCGTGCATTCGCACACTTCAGATTCTAAATATAGTAATATCGCTTATTCAATAAAACAATGGCAAAGCACGATTTACATTTGACTCGTAATATCGGTATTATGGCTCACATCGATGCCGGTAAGACGACAACTTCTGAACGTATCTTGTTCTACACGGGTAAGACGCACAAAATCGGTGAAGTTCACGATGGTGGTGCAACCATGGACTGGATGGCCCAGGAACAGGAACGCGGTATTACTATTACTTCTGCCGCTACCACCACTTTCTGGAACTGGCAGGACAAGCAGTATAAGATTAACTTGATTGACACCCCGGGACACGTTGACTTCACCGCTGAGGTTGAACGTTCTCTCCGTGTGCTCGATGGTGCCGTTGCAGCATATTGCGCCGTTGGTGGCGTTGAACCTCAGTCTGAAACCGTTTGGCGTCAGGCTGACAAGTACAACGTTCCACGTATTGCTTATGTCAACAAGATGGACCGCTCTGGTGCCGACTTCTTCGATGTTGTTCGCCAGATGAAGGACGTCCTCGGTGCTCATCCTTGCGTTCTCTCAATTCCTATCGGTGCTGAAGAGAAGTTCAAGGGTATCGTTGACTTGATTAAGATGAAGGCCATCCTGTGGCACGATGAAACCATGGGTGCTGAATACGAGGTTGACGAAATTCCTGCTGAACTCCAGGCTGAGGCTCAGGAATGGCGCGACAAGCTCGTTGAAACCGCTGCTGAGTGCGACGAGGCTTTGATGGATAAGTTCTTCGAAGATCCTTCTTCAATCACAGAAGAAGAGCTCATCGCCGCTATCCGTAAGGGTACACTCGCCATGGACATCGTTCCGATGACTCAGGGTTCTTCATTCAAGAACAAGGGTGTTCAGACTTTGCTCGACTACGTTTGTATGTTCTTGCCTTCACCTCTCGACACGCCAAACATCGTTGGTACGAATCCTGAGACTGGTGAAGAAGAAGACCGCAAGCCAAGCGAAGACGAAAAGACTTCTGCCCTCGCATTTAAGATTGCCACTGACCCATACGTTGGTCGTTTGACTTTCTTCCGCGTATATTCTGGTAAGATTGTTGCTGGTTCTTATATCTACAACGTACGTTCAGGCAAGAAGGAACGCGTTTCTCGTTTGTTCCAGATGCACTCAAACCACCAGAACCCAGTTGACGAAATCTGCGCTGGTGATATCGGTGCAGGTGTAGGTTTCAAGGATATCCACACTGGTGACACTTTGGCTGACGAAGACGCACCAATCGTATTGGAATCTATGGACTTCCCTGATCCAGTTATCGGTATCGCAGTTGAGCCTAAGACTCAGAAAGACCTCGACAAGCTCTCTAACGGTTTGGCCAAGTTGGCTGAAGAAGACCCAACCTTCACCGTTAAGACCGACGAGCAGACTGGTCAGACGGTCATCTCTGGTATGGGTGAGCTCCACTTGGACATCATCATCGACCGTTTGAAGCGTGAATTCAAGGTTGAATGTAACCAGGGTAAGCCTCAGGTTAACTATAAGGAAGCCATCACCAAGACTGTCAACCTCCGTGAGGTTTACAAGAAGCAGTCGGGTGGTCGTGGTAAGTTCGCCGACATCATCGTTAACGTTGGTCCTGTAGACGAAGACTTCAAGGAAGGCGGTCTGCAGTTCATTAATAAGGTGACTGGCGGTAACATTCCTAAGGAATTCATCCCATCAGTACAGAAGGGATTCGAGAACGCCATGAAGAGCGGTGTGCTCGGTGGCTATCCTCTCGACAGCTTGAAGGTTGAACTGCTCGATGGTTCGTTCCACCCAGTTGACTCTGACCAGTTGTCATTTGAAATCGCAGCTCTCCAGGCCTACAAGAACGCTTGCGCACAGGCAGGTCCTGTCTTGATGGAGCCTATCATGAAGCTCGAGGTTGTTACTCCTGAGGAGAACATGGGTGACGTTATCGGTGACTTGAACAAGCGTCGTGGACAGGTTGAAGGCATGGAAAGCGGTCGTTCTGGTGCTCGCATCGTGAAGGCTATGGTTCCATTGTCAGAAATGTTTGGTTACGTAACAGCTTTGCGTACCATCACTTCTGGTCGTGCAACTTCTTCTATGCAGTATGACCACCACGCTCCTGTTTCCAACTCAATCGCTAAGCAGGTGCTTGAGGAAGTTAACGGTCGCGTAGACCTCGTTAAGTAATCAGCCACTGGCTAATTGCTTATCAAGGATAGTGCAGGGCGGAAGGCTGGCTTCGGTCAGGATGCTTCTCTCTGCGCCTCCCAAACTTTTAGAATAGAAATATCCTAAACAATCAATGCCGACGGGGCGGCGGGCTAACGAATGACTCTTAGCCCGTTCAACCCTCGACGGCGGTTATAAATCAATAAAAGAAATGAGTCAGAAAATTCGTATCAAGCTGAAGAGCTACGATCACACTCTCGTAGAAAAGTCTGCTGAGAAGATCGTCAAGAACGTGAAGGCCACCGGCGCCATCGTTAGCGGTCCGATTCCCCTTCCAACACGCAAGCGTATCATCACTGTCAACCGCTCAACCTTCGTTAACAAGAAGAGCCGCGAGCAGTTTGAAGTGTCTTCTTACAAGCGTCTCATCGACATCTATAGCTCAACTTCTAAGACGGTTGACGCTTTGATGAAGTTGGAATTGCCTTGCGGTGTTGAAGTTGAAATCAAGGTGTAGTCTTTGACAAAGCTTCAAGCACAAGAATAGCATGAATTGCGGGACGCTCCCGCAGTCATATATTCCCATAATCCCAGTCAGGAGCCTTCTTGACTGGGATTTTTTGTAGGGGTAGGGCAGGGGCGGAATATTAAAGGCTGGTGGTAAGCCCTGGTGGTGGAGATTTGCGCTGGCCTGCACAATCGTCTGTTGCGGCGCCAGCATTGTAGCTCACTTTGCTCGCAAAGTGAGGGCCACGAATACGTAGCGAACATTGCCAGCGCTCCAGACCATGACCTTGTCGGATTTTCAGCCCGTGCTTTCCAGTCCCAATATTCGTCCCCCTCACTTTGCGAGCAAAGTGAGCTACAATGCTTCGCCTCAGTCCTCCGACGAATGTGCGTGCATCGCGTCTCCTTCACCATAGCTAAACAGAAAGAACCAACCGATATGATACAACTCAAAGAAAACGCTGGAATCTCCGTGGGCATATTAACAGCTATGGCCGTCATTGCCGGATTCACGGTGGCCAACTGTTATTACAATCAACCGCTCCTGGAGCTCATCCGCGCCGACTTGCATGTGAGTGAGGCTCAGGCCAACCTGATAACCGTTATCACGCAAATTGGCTACGCCCTCGGCCTCTTCTTCATCATTCCGATGGGCGACCTCTATTCGCGCCGCCGCATCGTTATGGTCAATATGCTCGTGGCCGCCCTGATGGCCCTTGTCATTGCCACAGCCGGTCACATCGCCGTCGTCTGGGGTGCCTCGCTGATCATTGGCGCCTGCTCAGTGGTGCCGCAGATTTTTATTCCCATCGCAGGCCAGTTTTCAGAACCCGCCAACAAGAGTCGCAACATCGGCATCGTGCTCTCCGGCCTCCTGACCGGCATCTTGGCTTCGCGCGTTGTTAGTGGCTACGTCGGCAACTGGCTCGGCTGGCGCCCCATGTTCTTCATCGCCGCCGTGTTGATGGTGGTGTGCATGGGCGTCACCCTCATGGTGCTTCCCGACATGAAGCGCAATTTCGAGGGGCGCTATGCCGCTTTGATGAAGAGCCTTTGGCAAATCGTTTGCGGGCATCCCCGCATACGCCTGAATGCCGCCAGAGCCGGTTTCGCTTTCGGTTCCATGCTCGCCATCTGGTCGTGCATGGCCTTCCATCTCGCCCAACCCCCCTTTTCCGCTGGTAGCGACAAAGTGGGCATGCTCGGCCTTTGTGGCGTTGCCGGCGCCCTTGCCGCCAGCCGCATCGGCAAATATGTCCACCGTTTCGGCGTCCACCGTTTCAGTCTCTGCGGCGGTTGTCTTCAGATTCTGGCATGGATGGTGGCCTACGTCTTCCGCGACTCCTATGTGGGACTGATTTCTGCGGTCGTCATTGTTGATGTCGGCACGCAGTGCCTGCAGCTCAGCAACCAGAGTGCGTGCATTCAGGAACTTCCTAAAGCCTCCAACCGCGCCAACACCCTTTTCATGACCACCTACTTCATCGGCGGTTCCCTCGGCACCTTTTGCGCTGGCATCGCTTGGGAACGTGGTGCCTGGCCTGCGGTGTGCCTTGTTGGTGTGGTCTTTGCCGCCGCTTCGCTTGCCCTGACATTGATTGACGGGTGGCGGCGGCGCGCGTGAAATCTCCCTTGCCCTCAGCGTTTGAAGCCCCCTGCTTTCATGCAGCAGGCGCTAAAATTCCGGCGTGGCCAATGGATGGTTTTCCAGGTCTAATAAGAAGTTATCGATTTGCGGCCGCTGGTAGCGCTACTCGCGGCCGACGGTAGCGCTACTCGCGGCCGAAGGTAATGCTACCAGCGGCCGCGAATCGATAACATGGCGCCTTTCGCGAAATGGCGATAGAAGTCCCGTTGGCGAACGTGTAAAAAGAAAAGCAGCGAAGCATCGGCTTGTTTCCGATGCTTCGCTGCTTGGTTTTATGCGTGATGGGCTTTAGTTTGCCCCCTTTGGTCTTATTCCGGGTCAGCAGAGAATACTTGGTCGAAGATTTCGCCGTATTTCTCGCTGATGTTGTCGAGTCCTGGGAAATCAAAGGTTGGGATGCCACATTGCTTGGCATATTCTGTCAGTTCAGGCTGCGCACCCTCTTCTCCCTGGATATATCCGTCGGCAAACTTGATGGCCAACTGTCCGATAGATTCTGGTTTGCTGAAATCAATGCCCGTTCCTTCGATGATTTCCATCTTCGCGTTGCGGAAAGCCAGACATTCTTTGAGGTTGGGCACAGGTGCGTCCTTCGGCATTTCGTTGTAGGCTGAGAACACCACCTTTGAGTTGATGAACGATGCTTCGTCGCGGTAAGCCGTCTTGATGTAGAGTGGCACAACGGCCGACATCCATCCTTGGCAGACGATGACATCTGGGCTCCAACGGAGTTTCTTCAGCGTTTCGAGCACGCCGCGGGCATAGAAGATGGCGCGTTCTGCATTGTCTTCATATTCCTTTCCGTCTTCGTCGGTCATCATGAGGCGCTTGTGGAAGTAGTCGTCGTTGTCGATGAAGTAAACCTGCATGCGTGCAGCCTGGATGGAGGCCACTTTGATGATGAGCGGATGGTCGGTGTCGTCAATCACGATGTTCAGACCAGAAAGGCGGATGACTTCGTGGAGTTGGTTACGTCGTTCGTTGATGTTGCCCCACTTGGGCATGAATGTGCGGATTTCTCTTCCTCCGTCTTGAATGGCCTGCGGGAGTTTGCGTCCAGCTGTTGCCAGGGCGCTCTCGGGAACGTACGGCAAAAGTTCTTGATTGATGAAGAGAATCTTTTTAGCTTTCGTCATTTTTTATGTGAGTATATTTGCTATGCAAAGTTACGAAAAAAAATGGACATGCGTGGTTATTAGGGCTTTAATCCTTTCCGATATGTTAAAAAAAGGATTTCTTGCCTCGGTTTTGAAGCTATATGGATATAAATCTGTTATTTTGCAATTCAATTCAAAATTTATCAGCACAATGATTGTTGCAAAAACTGTAAAAGAACTTGAAAACAGTCTGGCTTCTGCCCGTGAAAACGGCCAGACGGTTGGACTCGTGCCCACGATGGGCGCTCTTCATGCAGGCCATGCTTCATTGGTGAAGCGTAGTGTGGGCGAAAACGACGTGACGGTGGTCAGCGTGTTTGTCAATCCCACCCAATTTAATGACAAGACCGACTTAGCCAACTATCCGCGCACGCCCGAAGCCGATTGTGCGCTCTTGGAAAGCCTCGGGGCCAACGTGGTGTTTGCGCCGAGCGTTGAAGAAATCTATCCCGAACCCGATACGCGCCATTTCAGTTATCCGCCCATTGACACCGTCATGGAAGGCGGACGCCGCCCGGGACATTTCAACGGGGTGTGCCAGATCGTGAGCAAGTTGTTTTATATGGTGAAACCAACGCGTGCCTATTTCGGCGAGAAGGATTTCCAGCAGATTGCCGTTATCCGTGCGATGGTGAAAGACCTCAACCTTCCTTTGCAGCTCTGCCCGTGCCCCATTGTGCGCGAAGAAAGCGGACTGGCATTGAGCAGCCGCAACGCCCTGCTCACACCGGAGGAAAAGGCAACGGCTGTGAACATCTCGAAGGTGCTCTTTGAAAGCGTCGACTTCTCGAAGAGCCACACGGTGGCCGAGACCCACGACGAGGTGGTGAACCGCCTGAACGCCATTGACGCCCTCGAGGTGGAATATTTCGAGATTGTTGACGGCATCACGTTGCAGCCTGTCAGCGATTGGAACGACACGGATTACATCGTGGGCTGCATCACCGTTTATTGCGGTCAGCGCCCCGTTCGTCTCATTGATAATATGAAATATCGCGGATAAGTAAAACGGAGTGTCAACAGGCATTCCAGGCATCCGCTTGCTCTCTTAGGCGTTCAATTCCAAGCATTGAACGCCTAAGTTGGCTTCAATATTTACCCACATTATAAAGAAAAAACATGTTACTGAGTTTCCTGAAATCAAAGATACATTGTGCCGTGGTCACGGAGGCCAACCTCCACTATATGGGCAGCATCACCATTGACGAAGACCTCATGGATGCCTCTGGCATCCTGGAAGGCGAACACGTTCACGTGGTGAACAACAACAATGGCGAGCGCATCGAGACCTACGTCATCAAAGGGCCGCGCGGTTCGGGCTGCATCTGTCTTAACGGTGCTGCTGCACGCAAATTCCAGGTCGGCGACGAAGTCATCATCATGTGTTTCGCCCTCATGACGCCGGAAGAGGCAGCCACCCACAAGCCGAAGGTGATTTTCCCCGACGGCGACGACAACCGCATCTGATTGCCGCTCCGACGTTTCCACTTGTTGCCACGATAACCAAGCCTGCCATGAGTTTCGTTGTCAGTCTGTTCAAGAGCTGGAGAAATCTCCAAATGTTGTTTGCGCCAAGGCGATGCTTCGTGTGTCGCCGAATTTTGCGCTGCGACGAAGAAATTCTCTGTACGGCCTGCTTGTCGGACATCCAGCAAACTGGCATCTTCGGCGAGCCAGACAACGTGGTTGAGCGCCTCTTCTGGGGCGTGACGCCCGTGGAGCGTGCGGCATCGTGGTTGAAATATACGTCGGGAAGCAATGTCGGAGAGATGATCCATGCGCTGAAATACGCTGGCATGATCAGAATTGGCCATCTGCTGGGCCGCGCGATGGGCCGTGCGATGGACCACCACGGTTTCTTCGACGGCGTTGACCTCATCGTGCCCGTGCCGCTCCACAAACGCAAGGAAGACGAGCGCGGCTACAACCAGAGTGCGGAAATCGCCTATGGCGTGTCGGAGGTGACGGGACTGCCCGTCTGCACCACGGCCGTGATTCGCGGCGTTGACACGCCGACCCAGACGCTCCTTTCGCCCGAAGCGCGGATGAAGAACGTCAGTGGCGCCTTCGTCGTGGCCCGTCCAGAAGAAATCATGGGCAAGCACATCCTTTTCATCGACGATGTCCTGACCACTGGTGCCACCACCATCTCCTGCCTGAAAGCCGTGAGCGATGCCCCTTGGTTTGCCGGCAGCCACACGCGCATGAGTGTCCTCACCCTCGCCTTGGCAGGCCAGCACTTTGACGGGGCGGCGGGCTATCGCCCGTGGAACCAATTCGAACCTTCGTTGAAGGAAACCTCTGTCGGTATTTTCGGCAATTGCCTGAAGAAAGACGAGGAGCGGAAGGACTGAAGGAAAGTTCAAGAAGGCACTTCCTGGCAGGCAGTATGAAATGGCGGAGAAGTTTTCCCGTTGTGTTTGGGAAGTCGTATTTTTTTGATGGCAGTTGGCAGACGCGACGATGCCCGGAAAGCCAAAGGGTAGTCCTTGGTTTTCCGGGCATCGTCGTATCTATTGAGAGGTCGTTTGGCTCGTCGTCGGATGTCGCTTGCTTATTCAGCAGGTAAAGCCTGTTCCGAGAGATTCCATTGCTCGATGAATTTGTCTATCATCTCCGTGCCTTTCTCCGTGCAGCATCCGCGCAGCATCACCATGATGGTGTTGACAAAAATCTCCCTGATGGTGTAGCCTTCAAAGATTTCGTTGTTGATCAGCGTATCCATTTTGCTTTGCATGAAAGGCACCACAATCTCGAATTTGATGTTTTTCTTGAAAATCCCCTGTTCGATGCCCTTTTGCATGAAGGCAACGCCTTCGATGGCGTGCTTCTTGCTGACTTCACGATGGTAGGCCACGATGTTGGGATATTTACGCATCTCGGTGAAGAACTTCGGGTTGACGTGGCGGACATCGTCGAGCGACATTTTGAAGAACTTCAAGAGAATCTCCAAGACATTGTCGGTTTTGCACTTGGTCTTTTCAACGAAAAGCCGCTCCTCCTCCTGGTGTTTCTTGATGCAGGCCAATAGCAATGACTCCTTGTCGCGAAACACCTGATAGAGCGTTCGCTTCGACATAGACAGCAAATGCGCGATGTGGTCCATCGTGACCGCCTTGATGCCGTCTTTGTGGAAAGCCTTCACGGCAGCCTCTATGATGTTGTTCCGTACTTCTGTGTTGTTAATATCTTCCATCATTCCTATGTTTTTGCCATTGCAGAGCATGGGGTTATCGACTCGTCTTTCAGATTTCATAAAGTATTGGGACAGGGTTTTATCCAGCCGCAGCGTTGAAAAACCAGCGACTGCTTCCTTGGAACCTCGCCAAGTTCCAGGTCTGAAAAACGTCTATCTGTTTATCAGCTACAAAATTAGCAATAAAAAACTTATCAACACGCATAAGTTTTCTTGTTTTTTCAGCCTTTCTTGTTGCCATTGGGAGAAATGGCAGGTGGGCTTACAAAAAAAACGGGGCAGGCGCCCAACGTGATGTTGGAAACTTTAAGTTTGTCGAAAAACAATTTCCAGAGCGGCATTTGGGCGGGCGGCATCAGGAGGGGAGCTATTATTATAATTGTAAACTATTTATGGGGCGCCCCGAAACAATGGTTTCAAGGCGTCCCATAAATCATTTGCGTTCCAGTTCTTGCAGGCTCTCCATCTTCTTATTCTCCAAGAATTCATAGATGCCGCAGAGATGTTCGCGCACGCGTCCGTGTCCAAATTCATAGACCTTCGTAACCAGTCCGTCGAGGAAGTCGCGGTCGTGTGAGACACAGATGAGCGTTCCATCGAAGTCCTTCAGCGCCTGCTTCAGCACGTCTTTTGTGCGCAGGTCGAGGTGGTTAGTCGGTTCATCGAGAATTAGCAGGTTGACGGGTTCCAAGAGCAGTTTCAGCAATGCCAATCGCGTGCGCTCTCCGCCCGAAAGCACCTTCACCTTCTTCGTGCTCGCTTCGCCGCCAAACATAAACGCGCCCAAGAGGTCGCGAATCTTGTTTCTGATTTCGCCCTTCGCCACGTCGTCAATGGTTTGGAAAACGGTCAGTTCGCCATCGAGCAGCGAAGCCTGGTTTTGTGCGAAATAGCCAATCTGCACGTTGTGGCCGAGTTGCAGGGAGCCCTCGTGCTGCAGTTCGTTCATGATACACTTCACCAAGGTGGACTTACCTTCGCCGTTTCTTCCCACGAAGGCCACCTTGTCGCCGCGTTCAATCGTGAGCGACACATTGGCGAAGATGCGCTTCTCGCCGAAGGCCTTGCCAACGCCGTCCATAATGACCGGATACTGGCCGCTGCGCGGCGACGGCGGGAACTTGAGACGCAATGCCGAGGTGTCTTCCTCGTCCACCTCCACCAGTTCCAATTTTTCCAGCATCTTCACGCGGCTCTGCACCTGGAAGGTCTTGGAATACGTGCCTTTGAAGCGCTCGATGAAATCCTTGGTCTCCTGAATCATCTTCTGCTGTTCATCATACTGCTTCATCTGTTGTTCGCGGCGTTCCGCTCTCAGTCGCAGATATTCAGAATAGTTGACCTTATAATCGTAGATGCGTCCCATCGTCACCTCGATGGTGCGCGTCGTGATGTTGTCAACGAATTTGCGGTCGTGGCTGATCACCACCACGGCCTTGCCACTCTGGATGAGGAAATCTTCCAGCCATCCGATACTCTCGATGTCGAGGTGGTTCGTCGGTTCGTCGAGGAGCAGTACGTCGGGATTTTGTAGCAGCATCTTGGCCAGTTCGATACGCATGCGCCATCCGCCAGAAAATTCCGACGTCTGACGGTTGAAGTCCGTGCGCTCAAATCCCAGTCCGAGCAGCGTTTTCTCCACGTCTTCCTCGAAGTGGGTCATGTCAATCGCATAGAACTTCTCGCTCATGGTGGCCACCTGCTCAATCAGTGCCATATATTCATCGCTCTCGTAGTCGGTGCGCTCCGCCAGTTGCTTGTTGATTGCCTCAATTTCCGCCTCCATCTTGTGGAGGTGTGCAAACGCTTGCGAGGCTTCTTCAAACACCGTGCGTCCGTCTTCTGTCATGAGGTGCTGGGGAAGATAGGCAATCGTTGTGTCTTTCGGGGCAGAGACCGAGCCGCGCGAGGCTTGGCGCACGCCTGCCAGAATCTTGAGCAACGTGCTCTTTCCCGCGCCGTTCTTTCCCATCAGGGCAATGCGGTCTTTGTCGTTGATAACGAATGAAATGTCTTTGAAAAGGGTGGTGCCGCCAAACTCGACGGTCAATCCATCAACTGATACCATGTATGATTTGTATTTTTTAAAGGCTTTTGCTTTGGTTGAAAAGGGGTGAGAATCCCGGTAAGGGGGGTGATAATCCCGGTAAAGGGTTTTGAACGTGCAAAGGTACAACATGTTTTTCAATAATATACGAAGTTCAAACCGAATAGCTCGTCTGAAAAACGTAATTTTGTCTGTGGAGAATGGCCGTGGGAGGGTGATCAGAAAAAATCTGTCCTATCAATGCCGACGATGTAGCGTCTTTTTCCTGCTTGCCAGGCGGCGGTTGCTGCCGTATTCGCTCCGCTTCCAAAACCCATCCCTTCTCCGCTTCAAACGATTAACCAACGATCACAAAATACCGACAAGAAAATGCTGACACAAATTCTTTCTTTTTTCCGAACGAAGGCCCTCTCTCTGATGGCGCTTGCAGCTTGCACATGGCTTGTGCCGTCGACCGCACGGGCCGAGGAATTTACGATTTTGCAATGGAATATCTGGCAGGAAGGCACGATGGTTAAGGGCGGCTATGACGCCATCGTGGAGGAGATTGTTCGCCTCAAGCCCGATTTTGTCACGCTCAGCGAAGTGCGCAACTATCATAATACCAACTTCACTCGGCGGCTGACCCAGTCGCTGCTTCAGCGCGGACTGACCTATTACAGTTTCAAAAGTAAGGACACCGGATTGCTCAGCCGTTACCCCATCACCGATTCCCTCACCGTTTTTCCTGAACACAACGACCACGGTTCTATCTACCGTCTGCTCTGTGATGCCAAGGGCAAAAAAATGGCGGTCTATACTGCCCATCTCGATTATCTCGATGATGCCTACTACAATGTGAGGGGCTACGATGGCAGTTCGTTTCGCGAGATACCCATTCCCCGTACCGTTGAAGAAGTGCTCGAGCGCAATGTCAAGTCGCAGCGTGACGATGCCATCCGCTGCTTTATCGAGCAGGCCAAGAAAGACGAAGCAGCGGGATATACCGTTGTCATCGGCGGCGACTTCAACGAACCTTCGCATGAAGACTGGACTGAGGCCACGCGTTACCTCTATGACCATCACGGCCTGGTCGTTCCCTGGACCGTGACGTCGCTCCTCGCTGAGGCTGGCTTTCGCGATGCCTACCGCACCTTCTATCCCAATGTTTTGACGCATCCCGGCTTCACCTTCCCCTCAGACAACCCAGACGTGTCGCCTCAAAAACTGACATGGGCACCTCTGGCCGACGAGCGCGACCGCATAGATTATCTGTGGTATAAGGGAAAGAATGCGCGGGTGACGGACTGTCGCATCTTTGGTCCTGAAGGCTGCATTGCATACAGTCGCCGATGCCCGAATCCAACGCGCGAAAATTTCATCAAGCCTCTCGGCGTGTGGCCAACCGACCATAAGGGCGTTTGGATGAAGCTGGAGGTGGAGTGAGAAGCGGGGGGATTGGGCCTGCCTTGCGATTCTTCCATCCAAGCGCCGACGGCGGCTTTTGAGGCGTGGGTCTGACGGCTCCAAGCAGGGAAAAACATCTCTGAGGAGGCAAATTCCTGATTGGAAAATCACGGAGAAATCAGTGAATTAGGAAAAAATAGTAATAAGAAACCACCGCGTTTCAAAAATGCTACGTAAATTTGCCACGCAAAAGCATAGCCATTTGGCTCCCCATAACAAACAAACCAACTCAACGTGAAAAAAATATTCAGCAAATCCATTCGCCTTTTCATGGCTGTTGCCATTTCTGCGGTGTTCTTCGCAGCCTGCGACGACGACACGGCTGCCATTGGCTCTGGCGTTATGCCCGGCCAGGACGTGGTGGCAAGTTCCCAGCAGACGTTTAGCGTCAAATCGCGCACCGTGCTTTCAGACTCCGTGTTGGCCAACACCAACAACAGCTATCTTGGTTGCGTGGTTGACCCAGAAACGCGTGCCAAGACCACGTGCAACTTCATGGCGCAGTTTAATGTGCTCGAAAACACCATCTATCCGGAGCGCAAGAAGATGCTGACTGATGCCGAGGGCAAACTGATTATCGACTCCTGCGCCATCCGCATTTTCATCAACGACTATTACGGTGACTCGCTGCAGACGATGAAGCTCGCCGTGCAGGAGCTTGATACGGCCAAGGTGATAAAGGAAAACGAGAATTTCTATACCAACCTCTCGCCCGAAGACTATTACACGCCGGGCAAGGGCCAGCGCACCACGCTGAGCTATGCCATCAAAGACCTTAGCCGTCCGGATTCCATCACGTCGCTCAGCCGCAACATCGTGGTGCGTCTGCCAGAGGACTACGGACGTTTCCTCGTTGAGAAATACTACGAGAATCCTAAGTTCTACAGCAATTCCTACCAGTTTATCCATCACGTCTGCCCCGGCTTCTATTTCCAGATAAAAGGCGGCGTTGGTTCGATGGCGCAGGCGCGTACTTCCACGCTCGATATCTTCTTCCGTTACCACAGCACGGAAAAGGGTAAAGACACCATCGTCAACGGTATGCAGCGCATGGCTGCCACGCAGGAAGTCATCCAGCAAACCATGATCGATAATACGATTCCGGCTTCGATGCTCAACCCCGACAACGACTACACCTATATCAAGTCGCCAGCCGGACTTTTCACCGAACTGGAACTGCCGATGAATGAAATCGTTGATGGAGCGCATTACAACGACACGATTAACGCGGCCTCTGTCACCCTGACCACGGTCAACACCAACAACCACACCGCCAACGCCATCGGTGCGCCAGAGCGCATCATGCTTGTGCCGAAGAGTATGGCTTATTCGTTCTTCGAAAACAGCCGCGTCACCGACGATTCCTATTCTTTCCTGGCAGAATACAACAAAACCTATAACGCCTACTCCTTCTCAAACATCTCGCGCCTCATCACTAATCTGAAGAACAAACGCGACAGGGAAGCTCGCGTCACGCCGCAAGACAGCGAGGCCGTTCGCAAGGCGAAATGGGCCGCTTGGGAAGCGCAAAACCCCGACTGGAACAAGGTGTACCTCATTCCGGTGGATGTCGTGACCACGACGTCGACCAACAGTTACGGCGTTGTCTCCACCGTTATCCACAGCGTGAAAAACCAGTTGGGAATGTACAGCACCATGCTTAAGGGCGGGCTGCAGGGACTCGTCAAGATGGACGTGGTCTACAGCCGTTTCGAAAATAAGTAATGACTTACCATTACTAAATAAAAAACTCATCGGCAGTTGGCCCAACCGCCGTTTGGATAGCCATAGAAGGTGTCCTGAAAATAAGGATTTTGAATCTCGCAGATTCAGTTCCATATTTTCAGAACACCTTTTTCTTTTCCGCGTGACACCATCTGCATTTTTTTGTTTAACTTTGGAGACTGAATAGGCTACTATTCAGTCTGATTTCTGCATACAAAACACAATTACACACTATACGCAATGAAAAAAAAACGCAAGAACCTCACAGGGCGCTGCGCCGCCATCGCTTTGGCGTTGCCGCTGACCCTTGTTGGCAGTGCTGCGCTTGACGCCAAACCCCTGCCGTTGCCAACCACAACGCAGACGGCCGGCTCGCAGCTCATTGCCGATGTTCGGCAAATCAACCCGACAACCGTTGAAGTCATCTATGCCGATGGCAAGATGATGATGTTCGACTTCTACGGACCTAACATTGTGCGCATCTTCCGCGACGACAATGGCGGCATCCTCCGCGATCCGAAGGCCAAGCCTGCAGCGCAGATCCTGACGGCCAACGCCCGCCGCGCCACTGGCGGTGTGACCGTGAGCAAGCAAAACGGCACAGTCGCCATATCCACCTCACGCGCTGCCATCAATATCAACTGCACCACGGGCCTTTTCTCCGTCGTGAACAAGCAGACGGGCGAAACGGTGGTTGACGAAATCGCACCGGTGGTTTTCGATAAGAGCAAAACCAAACTGACGTTTGCTGCGCGTCCTGATGAATATTTCTTCGGCGGCGGTGTGCAAAACGGACGCTTCTCACACAAGGGCAAGAGCATTGCCATCGTCAACACCAACAACTGGGTTGACGGCGGTGTGGCTTCTCCAACGCCTTTCTATTGGAGCACCCGCGGCTACGGCGTGATGTGGTACACCTTCAAGCCGGGCCGTTATGACTTCGGCGCAACGGAGCCAGGCAAGGTGGTGCTGACGCACGACGAGGATTATCTCGATGCTTTCGTCATGGTTGACAACGGTGCCGTTGAACTCCTCAACGACTTCTATCAGCTTACCGGTAATCCCGTGCTCCTGCCAAAGTTTGGCTTCTATCAGGGCCACCTCAACGCCTATAACCGTGACTACTGGAAGCAAGCGGAAAACGGCTTCATGCTCTATGAAGACGGCAAGCGCTACAACGAGAGCCAGAAGGACAACGGCGGCATCAAGGAAAGCCTCAATGGGGAGAAAAACAACTACCAGTTCTCTGCCCGCGCAGCCATCGACCGTTACCTCAACAACGATATGCCCCTCGGATGGTTCCTGCCTAATGACGGCTACGGTGCTGGCTACGGCCAGACCGGTACGCTGGACGGCAACATCCAAAACCTCAAGCAGTTTGGCGATTATGCCCGCTCAAAGGGCGTACAGGTGGGACTCTGGACCCAGAGTGACCTCCATCCGCGCGAAGGCGTTGAAGGATTGCTTCAGCGCGACATCATCAAGGAAGTGCGCGACGCTGGTGTGCGTGTTCTGAAAACCGACGTTGCCTGGGTGGGCGCTGGCTATAGCTTCGGCCTCAACGGTGTGGCCGATGTTGGCGAAGTGATGCCATACTATGGCTCAAACGCCCGTCCGTTCATCATCTCTCTCGACGGTTGGGCCGGCACACAGCGCTATGCTGGTATTTGGAGCGGCGACCAGACTGGCGGCGACTGGGAATACATTCGCTTCCACATCCCGACATTCATCGGTTCTGGACTCTCCGGACAACCCAACATCACGTCGGATGTCGACGGTATCTTCGGCGGAAAGAACCTGCCTGTCAATGTGCGCGAATTTCAGTGGAAGACCTTCACGCCGATGGAACTCAATATGGACGGCTGGGGCAGCAACCCGAAATATCCGCATGTGCTCGGCGAACCGGCAACGAGCATCAACCGCTCTTACCTCAAACTGAAGTCGGAACTGATGCCTTACACCTACAGCATCGCTGCTGAGGCCGTTGATGGCAAACCGATGATTCGCGCCATGTTCCTCGACTATCCGAGCGACTATACCCTCGGCACGAAAACTCAGTATCAGTTTATGTACGGTCCTTCCTTCCTCGTGGCTCCAATCTATAAAGACACCAAGATGGACAAGGAAGGCAACGACGTGCGCAACGGCATCTATCTGCCAAACGGCAAGTGGGTGGACTACTACACGGGCGACGTTTACACTGGCGGCCGCATCATCAACAACTTCGACGCGCCGCTCTGGAAACTCCCTGTCTTTGTCAAGGCCGACGCCATCATCCCGATGACCAACCCCAACAACAATCCGAGCGGCATACGCCAGGATTTCCGTGCCTATGAAATCTATGCCGATAGCGACGCTGAGTTCACGGAATACGACGACGACGGCACGACGCAGGAATACCTCTCCGGACGCAACACGCGTACGCTCGTTCATACGCATGTCGACAAGCAGAAACTAACGGTTAGCATCGCTCCGACCATTGGTGGATACAACGGTTTCGTTCGCGAAAAGGAGACGGAACTGCGCATCAACGTTTCGGCACAGCCCAAGAAACTCACCGCCAAGGTGGGAGGCAAGAGCGTGAAGCTCACCGCTGTTTCTTCGCTTGAAGACTTCGAGAAGGGCACCAACGTTTATTTCTACAACGCCGCTCCCAACCTCAACCGCTTCTCAACGCCGGGCACCGAAATGGCCAAGGTGGTAATCAAGAAGAATCCGCAGTTGCTCGTCAAGCTCGGCAAGGCCGACGTGGTTGAACAGGGCGTGGAAGTCGTTGTCAACGGCTTCGAATTTGCACCTGAAAACCGTCTCGCCGTCAGCAGCGGCAGCTTGCAGGCACCGAAGGCTGTTGTCACTGAAAACGGCACCGGCGTCTTCACCCTCACCCCCTCTTGGGAGAAGGTGGCAAATGCCGACTTCTATGAAGTGGAATTTGGCGATATGCTGTATTCAACCATCCGCGATACGGAATTTACCTTCGACGAGCTTCAGCCTGAAACAACCTACAGTTTCAAGGTGCGTGCCGTGAACAAAGACGGCTATTCGCCTTGGACCACCGTCAGTGGCACCACCCAGAGCAATCCGCTCGAATGGGCCGTCAAGAATATCAAGGCCACCTGCACCGCAGAAGGTCAGGGCGGACAGGGCGTGAGCAAGCTCTTCGACTTCGACGAGAAGTCGGGCTGGCACACGAAGTGGGGCGCCAAAGCCGTTCCGTTTGACATGACGCTCGACCTTCGCGCCGTGAGCGAACTCGACCGCATCGAATACATGCCGCGTGAAGACGCTGCCAACGGTACGCTCCTCAAGGGCTCAGTCTCTTACAGCACCGACCGCCAGACTTGGACCGCGCCTGTGGCCTTCACTTGGAAGCGCGACAACACCACGAAGACCTTCAAGTTTGAAGGCATGCCGAAGGCACGCTACGTGAAGATTGCCATCACGGAAGCTGTTGGCGACTTCGGTTCCGGTCGTGAAATGTATATCTTCAAGAAAGAGGGCAGCGAAAGTTTCATCCAGGGCGACATCAACCACGACAAGCGCATCGACGAAAACGACCTCACCTCTTATATGAACTACACGGGTCTGCGTGCCGGCGATGCCGACTTCGACTACGTGAAGGACGGTGACATCAACCAGAACGGACTCATCGACGCTTACGATATTTCTGTGGTCACCACGGAACTCGATGGCGGTGTTCGCAACAGCAACGACAAGGTGAGCGGCTCGCTCGTGCTCACGCCAAACAAGAAGACGTTTGCCGCTGGCGACATCATCGAAATCAAAGTGTCGGGCAAGGACCTCCACTACGTGAACGGCTTGAGCTTCGCTTTGCCTTACAACGTCAACGAACTGGAATATGTTGGCACAACGCTGGTCGGCATGAAGGAAATGGATAACCTCACCTACGACCGCTTGCACACCAACGGCCAGAAGGCGCTCTATCCGACCTTCGTCAACCGTGGTAACAACTTCCTCCTTGACGAAGGTAGCCACGAGCTCTTCACCATCAAGTTTAAGGCCAAGAAGGCTGGCAAGTTCAACCTCAAGGCCCAAGATGGCATGCTCGTCGACCGCAACCTCGGAACGGTGAAGTTCTGAAAACCGCAAAAAAACGGCTGATGGCCTCGTCGGCGGCAACGCCCTGAGGCCATAGCAACACATAATAGTATCTCTGCTCCTTTCGCCCCGCCAGTACAGCGGCAGCGGAAGGTGGCAGCTAAACGATTAGCCCCGCGGCATTCCTTGTTTCATCAAGGAGCGCCGCGGGACTTTTTGTATGCGACCCAGTGGGAAACTCACAGTTTTTTGGGGTATAAGTGGGTGTTCAAAATCCAGAAAATCAAGGTTGGCAAG
>ULZG01018720.1_pt1 | contig 46041 bp, 38 predicted proteins | sample 1962881 | NCBI WGS metagenome assembly ULZG01 (sample SAMEA4835883, study PRJEB28245) | human gut metagenome | biome: gut microbiome; material: fecal sample | place: Denmark | collected 2008 | reverse complement strand
TCAGAATTCTGTTGCATTTGCAAGTTGAATTCAGCTTATTTATTTCCCTATTTCACTACCGCATTGCCTTGACGGGCAATGTAGAGTCCTGGCTGCCAACCTGCGGTTGAAACCTCGGGTACCTCTGTGTTGGCGACCATCTGACCCATCACGTTGCAAACCACGATGCGTGAGACTGCCGTCGTGCGGAGCGTCGTGCCGTTTGGACGCAAATCAAGATATGCCGAATTGTTGTCAATCCCCGTATGCTCTGCCGCCATTGATGCCGTGCCGAGCAGTAGGCTGGCTGCAATAATGGTGAATAAGTTTTTCATACGATTTTAATTATGTTGGTTTTATGCTGCAAATTTACGCGCATCGCGCGCAATGTGTTCATTACTCAACAAAAACTCACAAACCACTACAACAAAAACTCAACAATAAAAGCCAAACCTCTAATATTTAGCGGTTTGGCTTTATTTTTCACATTTTTTAAACCACGACATCCGATTTCTGTTAAAAAACTGCGTGCAAATCGCCGTTTTCCGCCGTTTTCACTGCGGAAAAGGCACCGTCGGCTGCCGTCACAGGGCTACGTGTATCCAGCGGCCGCCCTGTTCCCACAGCAGTTCGGTGTGGGGAAGCGACTGGAGGATGCGCATCAGTTCGCCGTTGCGGCCGCTGCGGGTGTCGAGGTCGGCGGCGCGCCCCTGCAGATGATATGAGCGACGCGCTCCGCCCACCAGTCGGTTCACCGCGCAGTTGCGGTAGCCGCTGTTGACGTAGATTGGCGCGCCGAGGCGTTCTCTTGCGGGGTCGAGCACGCGCTCGGCGAGACGGCGCAGGTTTTCCCGCTCCACGGCGCCGGGATTGTTGGCTATGCCGTGGCCGATGGCGGTGTCTGAATGTGTAAGTTCGTCAATGGTAAAATGTTTCATTTCTTCAAGTTTTTAAGGTTGTTGATAATTTTGGTTAATTTCTCATTGTCGGCGGCGGATTCGAGCAGGTCGAGCAACGCGCCTACATCGGTGCGCTCCTTGTCGCTGCCTTTCTCAAAGATGCTTTTCACCTCTATCCCTGCCATGCCGAGCGACCCGAGAAGCGTGAACAGCGGCACGGTGGGCACGGCATAGCCTTCAACTGCGCGCATAAACCACGCGCCGGCTATCTGCATGGCGTCGACAACGGTAAGCACCACAAGCACGTTGTAGTAGCGCGCCAGCTTGTCGACGGTGCGGCGGAGCGAGCGGCTGCGTGTTGCCTCGCCGCGCTTACGGGATTTGCTGATGCCGCTTGCCATGTCGGCGCCCACCGCGGCGAGAACGAGCACATACTCCGTAACCACCACACTGAGAAGCCACCACAGCCGGCTCCATTCCATTTCAATAAAATTGTTTTCCATAGCTTTTCGTTTTTACTTTTTATGCAAAATTAAACTCCTTTCCGCAGCCGTGACCGCGAAAAGGAGCAACCATCCTTGATTATTTTGTTTTTATGTCTTATCCACGTTTTGTGGTGTCGGGCTTGGCGCCGTATGTCGCCTTGTCGAGAGCCACCTGTTCGGGACTGCGGAGCACGGGCAACTTCATCACCGTGGCACAGTCGACATACACGTCGGTGTTGCCGCGCCACGGCATTTTCATTGAATAGCGCACGTAGTCTACAAGCAGCACGCTGTCGCCGCGCATGGCTTTGTAGATTTTCTCGCCAAGTTTCTGGTCGCGCACGGAAAAATGAAAAATCAAGTCATTTGCGTCGGTCACTCGGTCGGGATAGTCGGTGACCATAGTGCATTCGTAGGAGTCGAACAGCAGTCCGCTGCTGAGTTCCACCTTCACGAGATAGCCGCGCACACAGCCTTTGTCCACTTTCTTCGACACGAAGAGCATGTTGACAACTATCGCCGCCACTACAAGAAGCGTGCCGGCAATGATTATCCGGCGCCACCGCCGACGGCGGCGCTGACCGTTGGTCACGATAAAGTCTTCGCGGTATTGCTCTTCCTCCGGCACTGCCGGCGCGGCTTGCGCCTCGGACTGTGCGGGTTGCGCCTCGTCGTCGCGTTCTTCTGCCGGACGCTCGTCCTCATCGAAATAATCGTCTATTCTAAGTGCCATCTCTTAGTTCCCTTCTTTTGTTTTATTCATCAATATGTAGACGTAGGAATAGATTCCCAACGCTATCAGCAACAATGTCTGTGTGCCCCAAACGAGCATGGCAAACGCGGTGGCGTTGGCGTCGGGACGATTGATGGAGAACGTGCCTACTCCGTAGAGCGACAGGCCGAAGATTATCGCTATGTGCCATGCTCCGAGACCTCCGTTGGTGGGGATGCCCATCGAGATGCTGCTCAGCACGAAGCACACCAGTGCGCAAACAATGCCGAGGTCTTTCGTAAACGGAAAGGCAAAGAAGCAAACGTAGAGCTGCGTGAAGTAGCAGCCCCAGATGAGAAGCGTGTAAAACAGGAACCAGCGCTTGCCTTTCATCTTTGTTATGCTGTAGAAGCCTTGCCACAGTCCGGCGATGGCATTGTCGATTTTCTGGATAAACGCGAAGCGCTTGCCGAGTTTGAACAACGCTACAACGAGTCCGGCAACGACTGCCACTCCTATCCATGTCACGGGCGATGTCACGGTATTGAATATGCCGTCCTTGACCTGAGGGAAGGCATCAAAAAACTTGTCGAACGCAGACCACGCAAGACACATCGTCACAAGGGTCAACGTCAGAACGGTGACGGTGTCCGACAGGCGGTCGGCGACCATCGAGCCTACCACTTTGGTAAACGGGGCTTTCTGGCGACGCGAGATGTAGCCGCAGCGCCACACCTCTCCGAGGCGTGGAAAAACAAGATTGACAGCATACGTGCCGAATATCGAAACTACAAGCACTCCGAGCGGCGCGTCGATGCCGAGCGCACGCAGTTGCAAACGCCATCGCATGGCGCGGAACACGTGGCTGAACGTTGATATTACGAGCATTACGCCTATCCAAGTGTAGTCCACGTCGTAGCGGAGGATGTTTTTCATCTGCTCCACATCGACATTGTTATAGAGCCAATAAAACAATCCCACTCCGACAACCAATGGTATGACCACCTTGCACACCGTGCCCAACGATTTCTTTATCTTTTCTTTTTCCAATTTCTGACCAAATTTTAAAATTCGCACAAAGTTAGTGCAAGTCGAGTGAAAAAGCAAAATCAAGCTTGCTTGAAATTTTGATTTTTCCGAGACGCAGCCTTACTTATCCAAAGTTAGTGCAAGTCGAGTGAAAAACCGCGCAAGCCGAGTGAAAAATGAAGCTCGCTTCAATTTTTCCGAGGCGCAGCCGGTTTTATCAAAAAAGCAAAATCAAGCTTGCTTGAAATTTTGATTTTTCCGAGACGCAGCCTTACTTATCAAAAGTTAGTGCAAATTATTTCAAACCCATTTTTTGGAAATAATAGTCAAGCACGTCTTTTGCTGCTACAAACGAGCTCTGGCGGGCGGCAAGCACATTGTCCTGCTTCACCTTCAGCAACGCCTCCACCTCAGGGTCACGGTAGAAGTGCGCCTTCAGCTGCTCGTCGATTGTCTCATACATCCAATATTTCTCCTGCTCCATGCGACGGTGCTCGAAATAGCCGTTGCCTTTGACAAACTCGAAATAGCGGTCAATCATCTCCCACACTTCTTTGATGCCGATGCCGTAGTAGCCCGAATAGGTCAGCACTTCGGGTATCCAGCCCGACAATGTGGGCGGAAACAGATGCAACGCGCTCTGAAACTGTGCTTTGGCAAGGTTGGCTCGCTCAATGTTGTCGCCGTCGGCTTTGTTGATGACTATGCCGTCGGCCATCTCCATGATGCCTCGTTTGATGCCCTGCAGCTCGTCGCCGGTGCCTGCCAGCTGTATCAGCAGGAAGAAGTCGACCATCGAATGCACTGCCGTCTCGCTTTGTCCCACTCCGACGGTCTCCACAAAGATGTTGTTGAAGCCGGCGGCCTCACAAAGCACGATGGATTCGCGAGTTTTGCGTGCCACGCCGCCGAGAGAGCCTGCCGACGGGCTGGGGCGGATGAAGGCTTTGGGATGAATCGACAGTTTCTCCATGCGGGTCTTGTCGCCGAGGATACTGCCTTTGGTGCGCTCGCTGCTCGGGTCGATGGCGAGAACGGCGAGTTTGCCGCCGTCTTTAAGCACATGCAGTCCGAACTCGTCGATCGACGTACTCTTGCCGGCGCCCGGCACTCCGGTGATGCCGATGCGGCGTGAGTTGCCTGCCGACGGAAGGCACTTTTCTATCACTTCCTGAGCCAATGCCTGATGCTCGGGCACCAGACTCTCCACAAGCGTCACCGCTCGGCTCAGCACAGTCACGTCGCCCTTGAGGATGCCTTCCACATATTCGCCGGCTGTCATCGTGCGGCGGCGCTTGCGCGGATGGAAGTAAGGGTTGACTTTCGGTGGCTCTACCACTCCTCTGTTGACAGCAAGTCCGGCAAACTCTTCGCTGTTCTCCGGATGGCTCACCATATTGTGATGCTCGTCATGATCAAGAAATTCCATATCGTTGTGTCTTTTGTTATTTTTGTTTTTTATCTGTTTCTGTTGTGCCTACAGTGCGTATCTGCACGGTGCCTTGCAGCGGGTCGTTGGTGAATATCACCACACTGCTGTTGAGCAGTCGGCCGTCGGCCATCTTGCTCGGGTCGAGCGTTATGCAGATCTTGCCTTTCCGGCCGGGCTTCAGGCATCGCGCCGTCTTTTTCACTGCCACCGCATCGTCCATCGTGCCGGTGCCGGTGATGTGAAGGTCGGCTTTGCCGATATTCTCTATCTCCACGCTGCGCATAATCTTCTTCTTCGTGCCTATCGGGGTGAAGTCCACTCTGTCGGCGCGAAGCCTCAACTGCGGTGCGGAGGCATAGTCCACTTTCTCTGGATGCGCTGCCACCACTTGCGCCGTGGCGGTTATCACGCCCATACTCCTGCCGTTGGCTTTGACGGCTATCTGCGTGTCGGCACGCCCTGTCTCGTCGGCACTGTCTGTCTGAAAGACGATGCTGAACGAAGTCAGGTCGCCGGGAGCCACCTCTGCGGAATCGGCAACCACGACAAAACGCTTGTCGGCGCTCTCAAACGAAAGGCTGAGGGTATCGCGGCCGGCATTGTAGGCTATCACGCTTGTCTGGCGGCGGTGTCCCTGCCGCACGTCGCCAACCACTGCCGTGCGCGACGTAAGCCGCAAATCACCGGCTTTCTCCGGAAAAATCCGCCCTACGGTCTCTCCCTCGGGGCGCACCTTGCCTGCTATCTGCAGCTGTGTGGTTCCCTTGTCGGTATGCACAGCCACATGCTTCTTGAACGGGCCCGGGCGATACGACGGATTGAACTCCACAAGAAGGCTGCCGCTGTCGCCGGGCAATATCACCGTGTCGGCAAGCCTTGCCGTCGTGCAGCCGCACGATGACGATGTGCGCTTCACCACCACCGTGTCGGCCCCGCCGTTGCAATAGGCAAACCGGTGAGCCACCTTGCCGTCGGCTTCCTTGATGATGCCGAAGTCCCACGCCGTCTCCTTCCATTGCAGCTGTGCGGAGGCAGCCGCGGCGACAAGCGCCGCCGTCAATATCACCGTCAGTTTGCGCATTACGGTATCACGTTGCCTTTAATCCTCAAATACGCCGTCCCGCCGTTGGTCACCACCGTGACGGTCTTGTCAAACGCTCCGCGGCGGCCGTCGGGCTTATACGTCACTCCGATTTTGGCTGTCTCGCCGGGGGCAATGGGCTTCTTTGGATAAGCGGGCTTTGTGCAGCCGCACGAAGAGCGCGCCGTGCGGATTATCAACGGCTCGTCGCCAGTGTTGCGAAACTCGAACCAGCATGTCACGTCGCCGCCTTTCTCCTTGACATATCCAAAGTCATGTACTTTTGTCACGAGCGTCATCTTCGCCTTTTCGCCGGCGAATGCCGGAAGCAGCGACATCATTGCGATTATCACAAGCAAAAGTCTCTTCATTTTTCACATCTCCTTTAATTATGCAAAATTAGCAAATAGCGTCATCCCTGTGCAATTTCTTCGCCTAAAAATGTTTAAATCGCCCTTCCTCCACCTTTCCTGCCCCGCTTTTTATAGCCTCCGCCCTTGCTTTTTCAAAAACAACACTCTATCTTTGTGGAAATTACAAGTTTGGCGTCTATATGAAACCTGTCTTTGCCATACCACTGTTTCTGCTTGCCCTGCCTACGGTTGCGGCGGAAACACCATGCCAAAAAATTGAAGGACTGACGGACTTTTTCCTTGGGAAATACAAATTGAATGAAAATCCAGATTATTATAAATTGTATCTTGTACAAGGGAAAATATACAACCAGTCATTTATCGACAACTGCATTTATGACTATGTAAAAGTACCGGACTATCGTAGCGATGCAAATCTACATAACATCCTTTTTCCAACACCTTGTGCATATTACAAAGTGGTTAAGCCATACAAAAAGAGCAAAGAACAATAATATGAAATCATTACTATTTATAATCGTATTGCTTTTATCTTCGCTATCCGTGTTTGGACAATTGGGACGAAACGCGCTGCCCGGAGGTTTGGAATCGTATACTGTATATGAAACGAATTCTCCATCTTTTCAGAAGATTTTGGAGTTTGTATCCGTACAAGAACCCGAAATAATAAAATGGTGGATTTACAAAGACGGTTTTTCTATCGACAAGGTGATAAAAAGATGGAATTTTGAACGGAAGATGTTTAAGGATTATGCCATTGAGATAATGAGAGTCGATTCCGTTTTATTGTTGCAGATAAGCGAATACTCAGGCTATGGTGAATTGGATCGATCCAGATATGACATGGAGCCTCTGATTGTTCTGGAGCAGAATGGAGCCCATTTCTTTTTCACTCCCACTGGATTTAATTCGAATAACGAACAAAAAATGAGAGTGTGCATAAATGAGTTCATAAAAGAGTTCTTGATTCCCACACAGAGAACCTATGGCCGCTTTAAAATAGCGGACAGATGTAACTACTGGTTATTTCATTTTGAAGTGCGTCATCCTGTCATCTTCAAGTTTATCAAACCTGCTTGGATTTGTGAATTGAATGACAACAATGAATGGCAAATAACATACAGAACCGTAACGTGGGATGAAGTTGGAGGAGACGACGGTCCTGTCAGATTTATTAATATTGCTCCGTCGAAAGTCAGAATCAGGGCCATATACAAAGACAATGAGCATTTGTACCTGAAAAAATACCGACATTTGAGAGGATTCTAATCTGAGCAGACCTTATACGAAGCAACTTCATAAAAGCGCCTTGGCTTAAAGGTCACTATCGTCTCAATGTCCATTTTTAAGCCAAACCGTATTTGTCTGTTGGAAGGCAGCTTGATTTTTATTCATTTAAAATCTAAAACAAAATAGAAGTTACAATGAAACTATCAATCCCATTATTTGTCATTCTTTTCAGCGATTCGGTATTGAAGAAATGACACTTCTATAAAAAATCGGAGAAGTTTGCATAATTACAGAATTTGCTATTGCATTTATGGCTTTTTTTCGTTTACTTTGCTATCAACAAACCTATTACCATCGAGATGAAGCATTTTGTCGGCATACCACTGTTTCTGCTTGCCCTGCCTATGGTTGCGGCGGAGGCGCCGATGAGCTATGTGCGCGTGATTGAATCTTACTCGCCGTCGCGCAGCGAGCCGGCGGCATACTTCGATATGGCGCGTGTCACGACAACTTATTTTGACGGACTTGGACGCCCGGTGGAGACTGTACGCGTGGGTGCGGGCGGCGATTTCGAGGACGTGGCGGAGTTGACGGTCTACGGCCACGGAGACAAGGTGGCGGAGCGGTGGCTGCCGGTGGGCACGCACAGCGGAGGGGAGTTTGTGGCGCCGGCATCACTGATCGGAGAGGCCAAGGCGTTCTACGGATGCGACAGCCCGCTGACGGCTTTTAAATACGAGTTGTCGGAGGAAGGCAGACCGGTGTCGATGACGCGCCCGGGGGCATCGAAACCCCGCATCATGGAGCATGGATTCTGTTTCGACGAGACGGTTCCGATTTTTGATGTTGACGGCGAAGGGCGGCTGGTGCGCCAGGGATACTACAAGGAGGGGACGCTGAGGTTCACGATTGAGACCGACGAGACGATGACGTACTCTCGCTCGGTTTTCACGGATTTTGACGGACGCAAGGTGGCGGAGCTTGAAGACGACGCTTGGACTTTCTGGGTCTACGACGAGTGCGGAAGGCTGAGGTTCACGGTGTCGCCCGAGGGGGCACGGAGGCTGACGGCCGACGGCGTGTGCAACTCAACTACGGTGGAGCAATACTGCGCGGAATGGCGATACGACAGACGCAACAGGGTGACGATGAGCCGTGTGCCCGGCGTGGCGCCTACATATTATGTCTACGACCGGCTCGGTCGGCTGGCGCTCGAGCAGGACGGCTGTCTGCGCAGCCGCGGGCAGTGGCGTTTCTATGCCTACGACAGCGACAAGAGGCTTGCCGTGGCGGGCGTGACGGTTGGAATTTCATCCATACCGTGGACGCGGGAGGAGCTGGAACGGAAGTATGCACAGTCGGAAATCTCGGCGGTGTTCGACGCCGCGGTCGACAAGGATATGCACATGTGCTACCGTCTCGAGAATGCGCCCGACCGCGACTACAATCTCACAAATGCTTGGTACTACGACTCATACGACTTCTGGACTTCCGACTGGACTCTGCCGTCGGACGCGGAATACGCCTTCGAGCGCGCGCCGTCGCGCCTGGGCAAGCCCACGGGTTGCGCCGTGATGGGCGGCATGGGCTTCCCGGAGTTCACGGTGTGGCTCTACGACCGCCGCGGACGCGAGCGCGCCCGGTGCCGCAGGCAGTACACGGCGGAGTTCATCGAAAGCACGTTCACCGACTGCAATTTCATCGGGCGTCCAACGCGCTGCCGCACCGTGCTGTCGCTGCCGCAAGGCGAGTTTCAGACGAATCCCGACGAGGTGACCATCGACCGCTGTTTCTCATACATGCAGGACGGTGGGCAGCTATATGCGGAGGAAATCCGGGTGGACGGCGGAAAATGGGAACGGGCCTACCACGACTATGACGCCGCCGGCAGACTTGTGAGACGGAGCGGCGGCAGCGACGGTGCGACCGGCTACACGCTCGATGCGGAGGGGCGCGTCACTGCCATCGCCAACAACAGCTACAGCGAGACGCTCTCCTTCGCCGCCAATGGCTTGGTGGCGGAAAAAACCACAAGCGTTGCCTACGGCGGAGAGAAGTTCGTCCAGCGCATGGAGTACGACTACGGCGACCGACGCTTCCTGACGGCGGCGATATGCGGGGAGAGCAACCTGTCGCCGTTCACGGAGCTTTTCTCCGAGACGTTCGACTACGACCTCAACGGCAATGTCACGATGATAAACCGCGGGTATCCGGCGGTGCAGGAGGCTGCAATCGAATACGAGGGCAACCGCGTGAGCCGCATCGTCGACTCATCGTCGCCAGCGATGGCGGTATATGCGCCGCGGTTTGCAGAGGGTGAATACGACCGTCCGATTGCCTACGACCAGTGCGGGCGCATAACAGCCGACCGCACACGCCGCATCGCATCAATTCTCTACAACGACCGTCACCTGCCGATACGCTTCACGATGGACAACGGCAACACACTGAGCCTGAGCTACAACGCCGACGGCGTGAAGGAGCGCGAGACGGAGACAAGCTATTACGTCACGACGGTGACTCGCGTTGAGAACGGCGACACGGTGGTGCGCGAGCAGAAGCGGGCGCGATCCACCCTCCGCGAATACTACGGCGACGTGCAGCGCGTCGGCGGCAGGACTCGCCGTCTGGAGTGGAGCGGCGGATTCTTCTCCAAGGACGACAACGGACGCTGGCACAGCCACCGCTACGTGCGTAACTCCCTCGGCAGCATCGTGGCTGTAACCGACAGCGCCGGTACGGTGGAGCAGGCTGTTTGCTACTACGCCTCCGGGCTGCCCGTCTACAAGGCGCTCAACAGCATCCCAGCCACGCGCCGCATGCACGTGGGCAAGGAATTCGAGCAGTTCGAGAGCATAGATTGGTATGACAACGAAGCCCGATTCTACGACCCTCTGCTCGTGCGCTTCACCACGCCCGACCCGCTCGCTCTATCCTACCCATCCGTCTCCCCCTACGCCTACTGCGCAAACAACCCAGTGAACGTTATAGATCCATTAGGCTCTGACACAATCAACATCTCGTTTTCTAACAATAAATGGACTTTTGAAAAGCCCATCATAACTAATGGTGATGATGTTTTTAATGTCACGAATGGAGACCAGAAACAAACTTATGTATTTTCAGAAGGGGCATACGGAAATCGCGTTGATATGCTTAATCTTCAAATAGGCAAAAATAAAACAGATTATACATTGGGAATTTATCATGTTTCCGGTTCTGATTCTGAAGGAACAGGCTTCTATGTTGCCCCCGGAGGATATCCAAGTGCCGAGAATGGCAGCAACAGAAGGATTCCTGATGGAGAATATCCAATTGTCGCTCCGTCGACATGGGCACAATGGAGGAAGCCTGGAGTTGGAGGGACAGTCGCTGCACGTGGTATCCGATTTCATACAGGATGGGGCAATGCCAGGAATTGGACCAAAGGTTGTTTCATTTTGTCTTCCGATTACAACCTGAACGGATACATTGAATATAACAAATCTGAATCAATCAAAGCTTCACAAAACTTTGACCGATTATTAGGAGCCACATCATTCTTTAATTACACATATAATGGCAAATCGCGAACGGGAGCAACGTTTAGTAATCCCATCACTCATATCTTAATTCTTAAATCACGCTAAATATGAGACAGATATTATCCATAATAATACTAAGCGTTATGCTACCGGCTTTGGCCAACGCCTCTACGCCCAATGCGGAGACCGATTCTATCATCCTTTATAAAGATGTGTTTTTCCGTGGAACAAGGCTTTTCCCCAAAGACATTAATGGAGATACAGTTCGGGCTATCGAGAGCCGGGTATTCAAGGTGCTGCTGTCGAACGACACATTGGTCGCCGTCACTGACAATCCAGCAGTATTCCCGGATGAATTGAAAAAGCTCTCAAGAGGACAAATAAGAATGCGTTTCATGAAAAAAGGCCATTCTCTTACGTTCGATGACGACGTGCCAAGCACTGTGTCGATTCACGCTCCAAAAGATACTTTGGAATATATTCGAGACATCCCAGAACCAGGATATCCATACACAATTTGGAATGGTGTCATTGAAAGTTTCGAACTGATAAAAATAAATCGAAACATACGCGACTTGGTCCGGACTCTGAATCTTGAGCCATATTTCAATTTAGATATCCACACAATTTTTCTAATACATCCCATTGAAATTTCCAATTTCTGGGCAAAAGAAGTCGGCATCAAATTAAATGAACGCAAAATGGAAGCTGAATTCGTTGAATACAGGCAATACGACGGAAACATCGTAAAAGTTGCATTGATACAACAACAATAAAAATTCGGATCTATGAAATATTTGATGGTCATAACATTATCTATCGCATCAATCCTGTCGGCGGCAGCCGACAATCTGAAGTATGCGCCACACAACTTCTCCGTGCTGCCACCGTCGCCAGAGGTGGAGTCGCTCAACAGATACATTGATTTCGGAGCCTCGCTCGCATCCGGGCAACCCGACATCAACCTGCCGATTTACGAGGTGAGCCACGGATCTCTGTCTGTGCCGATTTCCATAGGTTACCACGGAGGCGGCATCAAGGTGAACGAGAAAGCGGGAATTGTAGGTCTGGGATGGACGCTGCTCGCCGGAGCCACGATATCGCGCACGGTCAACGGTCTGCCTGACGAGATGCTCGCGGAGGGCGGGATGATGCGAGGACTGTTCAATATTACATCTGACGGTAAAAAACTCAGAAACTACGTATGCAACAAGCCTAAGGAATATGACTATGCTGTGGCAAACTCCGACTACGTCAAATACATATCACGTTATTGCCAGCCTTACGAAGAAAACCGTCTTGACGTTGCCAACGATGTGCTGCAGATTGCGGGAATGGGGATGACCGGCACTTTCATATACGACGACAACCGGCAGATGGTCTTGCAGTCGCCATCTTATCTCCATTTTGAAAATGGCAGGACTTTGAACAGCAACTACTACCCCGGCCGTTATGAGATTGTCGACGACAAGGGCACTCGTTATTATTTTGAAGCTACGGAATATAGCGAATATTCTTACCTGTACTATTATCGGATGCTGCAAAACGCGGATATGCAGAAAGATAAATACCGCTTCATTTCCGCATGGCATCTGACCAAAATAAAGTCTTTGCAAGGCGACTCGATTATGTTTGAATACCAGAATATGGGCGAGCGCATCTATCGGGTTGGCGGCACATATAGATATGAGGACTGTTTCAATTCCGATTATATCAAAGAACTTGTGCAGGGCTACACCGGCGCCGACTCATACATCGACTACTATCCCAAACTGCTGAAGCGGATTGTCTCCAGTTCGGAGATTGTGGAGTTCTCTTATGAGACAACAACCGTGGATGTCGACACCAAAACTTCGCATTACGACAGACTGTCGAAAATCACAATATTCAGAAACGATTCCGAATGCACTCCGGTGAAGAATTTCGTGTTTGAACAGTCGGAGAGTCCATTCCGGGGCAAACGCGGCGGACTGCTCAATAAAATTTCGGAAGTGTCGGCTGACGGCAAAAACAAGCAGACATTGTTTTCATTTGATTATGAAAAAGGCTCTGTGCCAAATAATTATTCCAAGTCACAAGACCATTGGGGATATTACAACGGCTGCAACAACGCATCGCTGCTTACCAAACAGTTTGAGCATCAACTTGGAAGCTACCCTTATGGCGACAGAGAGCCGAATGCTGCGTATGCCGCCATAGGAATTCTGAACAAGATAACTTATCCGACTGGTGGACATACGGCTTTCGAATGGGAGCCGCACGACTATGCGTATGTAAACGCCAAAAAGAATGAAGAAAAAACAATCACTACCACAACTCCCCACAACTACACCCTGTGCGGACGCAAACAAGGCGAAGTCCTGGAGGCTGCAGTAACCGTAAGCAGCCCGACAAATATCTATGTGGACGTGTCAAACTACTTCGAAATGTTCAAGAGTATGGGCTACCTGCAAGGGGATGACGGATGGAAGGATTACAACCACAGCCACTCAACCGCATATTCAAACGACTATCCATCAGTAAAAATATACAATGAAAAGAACGAGGTTATAGCGACCGTCTTCATTGATTCGGAAAACAGCGCAAGGAAACAAATAATATCAATCTCCCAGCCGGGGCAATATAGGATTCGTCTCTGCAATCCCCGCAACATAAGCCTCGACGTTCTGAGAAGTTATTTCGAAAGAGATAATAGCGAAGGCGATTTTGGCATAGTCAAAATCAATTTCAACGACATAACCTCCACAACTATTTCCCCGACAAAACTCTGGGGAGGGCTGAGGATTAAAAGCATAACATCATGCACCAACGACGTGACAAACGCCAAGATCCGGAAGACTTACAAATATGCCACGGATTATACAAAAGGCAACACGTCGAGCGGCGTGGTGCCGTTTGAACCGGAATATGCCTACCACTTTATTATGGGCGGGCACGTCGACGGCGGAATGGGTGATGATTTGGAAACCGTATACGGCACTTCGTCTTATGGCTTGCCGACAACCGCCACAGGCACTGCAGACATATTATACTACCGCGTGTTTGAGACCGATGAACACAATGACGATAAAATTATCACCCAATACGATTTTTCAACATATATCGACTACCCGGACCATCTTGACATGGCTTTCTCCAACTGCGGCTCGACCAACAACCGCATATACACATCGTATGCCCATAAAAGAGGTGATTTGGTCTGCAAGACTGTATTCAACACAATCGGCAACAATCAGCAGAAGCGATACGTCTATGAATACGAGGTTGTGGAAGGCGACGGCGGAAATTTCACGGGAGATTTCGTAAAAATCAGCGATTTCTCAAATCTGATGCTTAAGGAACCTGAGGATTTAATTGCCGATTATACCGTGAGTGAATACAAATTGATTCCGTTTGTCAAAAGGCTCGTTAAAACAAACGTATCCTCCACATCCGAATGGGACTCTGTCTCCAAGCAAGAGTACGGATGCTCGTATTTCTCAACGTCGTTCTCCGACGACAGCAATTTCTGTCGGCTGAAGAAATCGGATTGGACTTTTGACTCAAAAGGGCGCAGACAAGAGACTTTCTACACTTATCTAAATCCGCGATATGCCATAATTGACTCCGAGGTTACCGTCTGCGACGGCAAGATAACTGCCGCCAGACGAATGGAATATGACGAAGCAGGACGCCTGGTGCGCTCGTTTGTCGGAGAGTCGGGAGCTGATGTCGTTCCTAAATACGAATTAGGCAAATCTGCACATATCAACGAGGATTTGAAAAACTTCATCAATATTCCAGAGTATGAATATTTGTATGAAAGCAACGGCAATATAGCGCAAATAAGCTACAATGGAATTGTACTCGCTTCATACTTATGGGGATATAATGGGAAATATCCTATCGTTGAAGCCCTGAATACAGACTTTGCCACACTCTCCAGAATAGCGGAATCTGCCGGATTCAGTCGCGGTGGCATATCGTTGATTTACGACGACAAGTCGCTGACATCCCTTTTCAACTCCATCCGCGAGAATCTGCCCGAGGCGAAAATCACCACTCTAAAGTATCATTGGCTGACGGGCATAGCCGAAAAGACCGACTGCGACGGGACTTCCACGTTCTTTTCGTACGACAAGTTCGGACGCCTTGATGGCATTAAAGATTTCAATGAGTTTTTTATCAAAAAATTTGAATACAAATATCGGTTGAAATGAGAAAAACGATGTGCATATTATTGGCAACTGCGCTTACAACATCTATGTTGTCCGAAACGCCGTTCCTGTCACGTTCCGTGCATTCGCCTATGTCATATCCGACAAAAGCGGTATGTTTCGACGCTGGCATCCGCCACACCGAATATGACAGCGACTCCTTGCTCGTATGGGATTTTTCCAACATTCTCCCTGGAGAGCATTCAAATGTTTATTCCTTTACCCAGAATGATTCCTCAAGTCTTGTCATAAACAAATTTGGAAGCGCTCTATTCTCTTCGACACAGGACGGGTATGAGAAGGCGCAGTTTTTCAACAACAGTCAACAAATCTCGTTCGCCAAGCCAGAAAAAATTTTGAAATTTCCGTTTGTCGTCGGCGACAGCATTTCTTCTCATTTTTACGCGTCCGGGACTCTTAACAATTCTGATTTCCTGCGAATCGCAGGTGTCTCCAGCGTTAAGGCAGACGGTTGGGGGTTGATAGCCTTGCCTGACGGCGACTCCATTAAAAACATTGTCCGCCTACACATAGTGCGGACCGGCGGCATTCTGATTGATCCCCAATGCCAGCACAACAGTTCACAAGATTGTATCTTGACAGATGCCGAAATTGCAGCTATGGCAATGACAGATTCTGTAACATTTGTAGACGAGCATTGGCTATGGTTGTCAGCCAACCACCCATTGCCCATCGTTGAAATGCAGGCAACTCACATTTACAACCATCTCGCCGAAGTTGACTTCAGGCAGTCTGCAACATTCATTCCCGCATCAGAGCAACCAATGCGTTTCCCGTCTCAAGAAGAAAAGGAGGAAGCGGAAACTTTGATGAGAGCCCTTGGAAAACGGCACAAATCCACGGCAATACGGAGAATTCAGGCAACAAACGGCTTCTCATCCATGGAGTTCTCAATAAAACCTAAAATAACAGATGGCAAATTCGTAATTGCATGCTCTGAAATTCCAGGTAAGGCCAATGTGTTTATAACAAACGCGGCTGGTAAAACTATCCGATTATATAAAGATGCCGATTTCCCTCTGCTCTGCGACATCGGAGGAGAAACCTGCGGTGTGTTCATCGTCACCGTTTTCTGTGAAAACTCTATCCTTTTCAGCGATTCGGTATTGAAGAAATGACACTTCTATAAAAAATCGGAGAAGTTTGCAGAATTACAGAATTTGCTATTGCATTTATGGCTTTTTTTCGTTTACTTTGCTATCAACAAACCTATTACCATCGAGATGAAGCATTTTGTCGGCATACCACTGTTTCTGCTTGCCCTGCCTATGGTTGCGGCGGAGGCGCCAATGAGCTATGTGCGCGTGATTGAGCCCGACCCACTCGCTCTATCCCTACGCCTACTGCGCAAACAACCCGGTATGCAACGTGGATTTGGATGGAACAATAATTTTTCAAACAATTTGGTCAAACGGTCTTCGCCCGGTATGCAACGTGGATTTGGATGGAACAATAATGGATCCAAACAGAGATGCTGTGATGCCAATTGTTACTCCAGAACAAGTCGAAAGCATTATAAACAATTCAAATACTAACAAAGATGCAGGCAAACGTATTGGAACAGAACATGACTGGAGGGATTAGTTGCATCCTATTGCTCCTTTTCTCATTTCTGGTTGTTCCGACAGGAAATGTAGAAGGTATTGAGCCATGTCCGACATATCTTTCGGATGGGAGCAGACCGTGTTATTATTGCGGCGTTGTAGAGATAGGGAATCCTTCGCTTATCGTTGTAGATGGTGGATACCTGTTCATTGCAAAAGACTCCATTGCTTCGAATATCCACAACTATAACGACCTATTCAAAACAGACGGGTGCTTTGTTCTGGCCGAGGACTACGTCGAGATGGAAATGTTCCTTTCTGAATCGGAGTTTGAGGAAGCGATGAAACTCTACAAAGACGCCATGCCTATTTCCGTTGGTAAAAAAATTGAAGGACGGACGGACTCTTTCCTTGGGAAATACAAATTGAATGAAAATCCAGATTATTATAAATTGTATCTTGTACAAGGGAAAATGTACAACCAGTCATTTATCGACACCCGCATTTGTGACTATGTAAAAGTACCAGACTATCGTAGCGATGCAAATCTGCATAACATCCTTTTTCCAACACCTTATGCATACTACAAAGTGGTTAAACCATACAAAAAAAGCAAAGAACAACAGTAAAATTTGTAGCATTTAAGACGCTTCCTAATATGAAAAAACTGTTTTTGATGACAATCCTGTTCTTAACGCTGCAGTCAAGCGGCTATATAAATTTCAAGGGCGCTCATTTCCGTAAATTGGAGAAAGGAGAGCATTATTACTATATTTTGAGCATCTCCCCTCTGAATAAAAATGAGCGACCATATTCTATGGTTGCCATTTCTGACTTCTTTTTTCTGAACAGGCTATCAGAAAATGATGATTGTAACGACTTTGTCAACAAATTCTATAATTATGCAGATTATGCCTCTGAATACACAATGGGATTCTATGAAATACATTCCAAAAAATTCATTAAGACATCGGAATATATGGAGCTGTACAACCAATATCTATTGGTCTATTCAGACGAATTTTCAGATATTGTTTATTATCTAACCGATGGAACATTAGTCTGCGTATCCGCTGCTGTTGTGAAGAGCCCCGTCTATATAGCCGACTATCACGCTTCGTTGTCATCGGAATATCCTGTGAAATACAGCACAGGTAAGACTTCTTTCTTTACCAGGTTAGAATATCAGAAGAAAGCGGTGATCAATAAAGACAAAATAATTATAAAAGCAAAAAAACAATAATATGAAAGGAATCGCCGGGTATTATACCGTTCCAGTTACCAGTACTTCAAAAATGATTGATAAATTCCTGAACATAATAAAATGAAAAAAGTTTTGTTGATAATAGTTTTGTATGCACTCTTTCCAACATGGGGTATGTCAGAGTCTTTGAAAATTGATGTTTATAGGGCAAAAAACCTTGAAAACAAATTAAATTATCGTGACTCAGAACGTGCATTTAAATGTCTCGCAAACGGAATCAATTTGACAACCACATCAAGATTTTTAAATGTGATGACAGAATTGTATGGAGATTCTATTACAAATTCATTTTATAATGAAAAGAAACATGTTAGAATACATATACTCATTAACAATTCAACCAGAGAATGCATTCTGACCATACGACCTATAAATAAAGATTCTGATTTATGCTTTTATAATTTTATTAAGAATCATCTGCCGGAAATGGTTAGGGCATATTGTATTAAATATGGAAATTTTGTCACATTTGATAGCACAGCCAATGACTGTGAAGAAATAGTATTCGGTTTGATGAGTTTATGGGTATACAATGAAAACCTTCGTACCTTAGAGCAGATATTGTCTCATGATAAAGATTTTGAGTTTGAACCAGATGTTTTCAATCGATATAAACTCATAAAAAAATCTGTCCACATTGACCGGATTGTATTAATTGATTATGATGATTATTATTTAATGGTCAGACAAGTTATGACTGGTAAGACAAGTTATTGAGCCTTATTTACTTCAAAAGAATTGATATTGAAAAGATTCAAATACCAACCTTGTCGGTAAGATATTAAAAGCTAAAAAAGAAACTATAATAAACGAAAAACAATGAGAAAAACAATCTTAATATTATTTATATTCATAGGTTCTTCATTGTCTTTTGCGCAAGATAACAATATATCCATAAAAGAATACAACTATGAGTATTACCATTATTATGGCACCGAGAAAACGTATGTTTGGAATCTTGTGATTACAAATAATTCAGCTGAGAATTATCTTACATGGATAAACAAAAACGACAACGTTATGGACTACGCAGAGGAAACACAGATTAAAAATTTCTTTCGTGCAGGACGCCCTCGCCTATTCTTTCTTTGGTCTGATGGCGAATATTCGGAAAAAATACTTGGTCAGACATTCTTGAAGCTTTTGAAGCCAGGAGAGTCCTTCTCATATAACGTGGTACAAAAAGTCAAAAAAGAGCCTTCTATAAAAAAGAAAATTTCAATTGCAAAAGAATCAGTTGTGCAAATATATACCCAGTTCAAAATTTCAGAATGTTTTGACGTCCCATATCTGTATGCTTATAACAATCTTTGCTTATATGAAGAATAGGTTTCCAAGACACAGTGCCAGAACGGTTGGTAGCCCGACCCGCTCGCTCCCTCCTACCCATCCCTCTCCCCCTACGCCTACTGCGCAAACAATTCCGTAAACAAAGCACTTGGTGAAGTTGAACCAGGAGAGCCAACCAGAATCAATCATTTTGGAACTCCAATAATTGTCGGCTCTCCAAATTCCACTGAACCAATAAGTTCTCCTGAAATTATATATAAAATGGAAACGAAATGAGAAAAATTTTATTGACTACAATAATATTGACAATCTGTTGCAATGTGATTATCTCCTCACGACCGATAGACAGGATTGTGATTTCGTGCATTGCCCCAGAACCTAACGACAGTGTGACAGTCTTTTCGTTTGACAATAAGTTCAACGTAAAAAAGGCAATAAAACAGAGTGTGTCAGTAGACAGTGTGGATTTTGTCAAAGAACGAATCATGGGACTTGAAAAGAACAGCGATTTGGATTTCTCTAATTTAAAAGTTTCCTACAAAATTATGCTGATTAGAAATAATCAGATTGAAGCGACAGTGTTCGGTGGAGAAAAAGGCCTGACAATTCCTCCTTTTGTATATTGTCCCGACCCGACATTGCAAGATTATGCATTCTCATTTTCTGATTTTGAGAATAAAAAAGTTGAGCATTTGTCTGATCTACAGAATATGAAATTTCGCAACGCAAGAATCAGCTGTATCCCTTCTGATATATTTTTCTCATCCGACATCTCACCTGAAGAATTTGAATACACTTGCGATGATTTGAAGAAAGTTGAATATTTAAATGCCAAATCTATTGAAACGCTTTTAAAATCATTGAATTCTTATATGCCTTCTAATAAAAATGTACTTTTTGACACCAGATGCCAAATCACATTGTTCGCAGAAAACGGAATATCATTCTCCATATTTTTAAACGAAGGCAGAAAGTATCTACTGCTTGACAACTTTTTATATGAAGCCTCAGATAGTCTGGATAGATTAGATATTTGTGAATAACTTTTTAAGGAATAACAATATGGAATATCTTTTAAAAGCGGCATTCGCATTTTTCGACATTCTTATGTTGACCATATTCGTTGTAATTGGTATGTTTAATTTGCTTAATGGTCATCCCGATAGGTCGTTAGTCTTCGAATTATTCTATCTGGAAATTCCTTTCTCGTTTGCCATTTTTCTTTGTATATGGTCTCTTAAGAAAGTTTTTTACAAGAAGACAGATTGTAGCAGTGCCTCCAAACCCCACAAACTAACCATTGTCTTATTCCGCATATTATGTATTATGGTTGATGTTTGGACAATGGCTATGTTTGTTGTAATGACGATGGATGAATTGTCTCATAATACAATATGCAGACCATACGAAATATTTCTTTGGCCAATTATCCCTTGTTTATTTGTTCTTGTGTCAGGGTTCTGCTTTGGCAATTGCATGTTTGATAAAATCAAAAAATAACAATAATATGCGGTTATTCGGCATCATATTACGCATTGTTGAACTGATATTGTTAATTTCAATATCTGTGCTTGTTGTTTGTGTATTATGGACTTGTGAAGACAAAGCGACTTTGACTGACTGTCTCAGCGAAAGTGCCGTAGGGCTTTTTTGGCTATTTCCTATAACTATACCAATTGCCGTTTGCCTGCTTGTCTCCCTGTTTGTCTCCCTAATAAAGTCAGTCAAAACAAAGAACGTTTATAATAAATTCATCTTTGGAATCCATCTGTTCAACATCTTTGTCATACCACTTACGTTCTTATTTTTACCTTCTTCCGGAGAACCACCTACCGCTCAAGCAATGGCTGACAATTACTACAAACATGCTGAAGAAATGAAATATTTGGTTGAACTAATTGAAGATTATGTTGGAAATGATGGGGGAATTGACTACACCAATGTCAACGGAAAGATATTGGCTCTTTCCATAAAATCAGGAGGCAAATGGATACATCAAAAAGAGATTAATGCCCAATGGCAAAAAGGCAAAACCGTGGCAGGGATATCGCGTCACAAACTGGATGTTCTGGATGCTTATATGCATGCAGCGAATGTTCAAGGTGTCAACTCCTGTGACATACGATCAATCTCTCTATTGTTTAGGCGATATGGCTATACTGAATCTGTGTATGAAATATATAGGTCGAAAGATATAGCAATAACTGACAGCTATCGGCAAAGCAATTCATATATATTATTCAACGATACAATTGCCTTTGTGTATTACGGCGTATATCCAGGCAATAGTGGATTCCCAGATTACAAACAATTCACTGACCAAATGCGTCAACAAAAACGCCTAAATTGTGATAAATACTAATGCCGGTCAAGATACCGAGCAAGAGCAAGTAAGCACTTAGTCAAGGCGAATGATACAGCAACAATAGCTGCAAGTATGATAAAAGATACAAATACATCCATAAGAACCCATTCTATTTTCTTTCGTGACTTTTATATGTTTAATAACACAAATAATAGGTTTCCAAGGCACAGTGCCTAAACGGTTGGTACTCCCGACCCGCTCGCGCTCTAAATGTCGACGACGAAAAAAATTTGGCGAGTTTACGGGAAATTAGTAACTTCGCACATAATAATCTTCTAAACATTTTAAAATTATGAATGAGAAAAACGACCAAAGAGAAATAAAGATTGAATTGACTCCGGAAATGGCGTCTGGTAAATATGCCAACTTGGCTATCATCACCCACTCTGTAAATGAGTTCTTTATGGACTTCATCAGCGTGGTGCCAAACGCTCCACAAGCCCGCGTGCAGAGCCGAATCATCATGACTCCGGAAAACGCCAAGACTTTGCTGATGGCGCTCCAGGACAACATCCGCAAATACGAGGCCAACTTCGGCACCATCAAGCCTAAACAGCCTGAAGCTGGAATGCCGGTTGGCAAAGCATAACATATTAATTTTCAGATACGATGGAGAATCCGTTATTCATATATAACACGCTCTCCCGAAAAAAGGAACAATTCGTGCCGCTGCACGAGCCTAATGTCGGTATGTATGTGTGCGGTCCTACTGTCTACGGCGATCCGCACCTCGGACACACTCGCCCTGCCATCACTTTCGACGTGCTGTTCCGCTACCTGCGCCACCTGGGATACCGGGTGCGCTACGTGCGAAACATCACCGATGTGGGGCACTTGGAGCACGACGCCGACGAGGGAGAGGACAAAATTGAGAAAAAAGCACGCTTGGAGCAGCTGGAGCCGATGGAAGTGGCACAATACTACACAAACCGCTACCACAAGGCTATGGAGGCGCTCAACGTGCTGCCGCCAAGCATCGAGCCTCACGCTTCCGGACACATTCTTGAGCAAATCGAGTATATCAAGGAGATCCTAAAGGCTGGATATGCCTACGAAAGCAACGGTTCTGTATATTTCGACGTGGTGAAGTACAGCAAGGACTTCCACTACGGCAAACTGTCGGGACGAAACATCGACGAGTTGCTCAACACGACGCGTGCGCTCGACGGACAGTCGGAGAAGCACAACCCGGTCGACTTCGCGCTGTGGAAGAAAGCGTCGCCTGAACACATCATGCGATGGCCTTCGCCATGGAGCGACGGATTCCCAGGATGGCATCTCGAATGCTCTACGATGGGGCAGAAATATCTGGGCGAGACGTTCGACATCCACGGCGGTGGAATGGATCTTATGTTCCCTCACCATGAGTGCGAAATCGCGCAGTCGGTGGCTCACAACGGCCATGAGACGGTGCGCTACTGGATGCACAACAACATGATTACAATCAACGGGCAGAAGATGGGCAAATCGCTCGGAAACTTCATTACGCTCGAGGAATTTTTCAACGGGTCGCATCCTCTGCTCGAACAGGCTTACTCGCCGATGACAATACGCTTCTTCATCCTGCAAGCTCACTACCGTGGCACGGTCGACTTCTCCAACGACGCGCTTAAAGCCGCCGAGAAGGCTTACGACCGAATCGTGGACGGCTACCGCAGACTCCAGGAGCTGAAGCCTGCCGACTCGTCTTCGGTCGACGTGAAGGGATTCCGCAAGAAATGCTACGATGCCATCAACGATGACCTCAACACGCCTATCGTCATCGCCGAACTTTTCGATGCCTGCAAGATAATCAACCAGGTGAACGACGGAAAGGCGACACTGACAAAGGACGACATCGACGAGCTGAAAGACTTGTTCCAGGCGTTTCTCATCGACATCCTCGGTGTGCGCACTGAAATCGTGGCTGGCGACGACGCTCAGGCTCTCGAACCGTTTGAAAAGGCTGTCGACCTTTTGCTCGAAATCCGAAAGGAGTCGAAAGTGAAAAAGGACTGGGCTACGTCCGACCTTATTCGCGACCGTCTCGCCGCAATCGGTTTCGATGTTAAAGATACAAAAGACGGTTTTGAATGGTCGCTGAAAATGTAATCGCTTCGTTAAAGTTTGTGTATTTCCTTCATTAAAAGTTAATGGGGGGGGGCAATTTAAAATTTTTATTTTGCAGAACAAATTTTATACATTACATTTGTATCACGATTTAGGGCCTAAAGGTCTTATTTTGATAAGATTGATTGTACTTTTTTACAAGAAAATATATTACACTTCAACCTTAATCATTTAGTCTAAATTTCCCTACGTCGTTGACAGAAAAGAAGTATGTGATATATCGAATGGACGTAAAACGACACAACGGCAACGTGTTGCCGAAGAAGCCCTGGACATTGGTCCGGGGCTTCTTGATTTTCCGCGGCTATGCCTGCTGTGCCACAAAAACCGGCAAGAGTCCGTCAAGCAACAATCCTGCACCCGACGTCCGCAACGCTTCCTGCACAGCGACTCCGGCAACAACCCTGCATCCGACGTCCGCAACGCGGACGCGCTTTCAGTTAACCCCGGACCGCGTCCGGGGCTGTGACTCCTGCCCGGCATGCACCGCAACGCGGTGCCGCTGAAGCACATGGCATCATTGGCGATTCCTTATCTTAACCGCCACTGCTCCAATCGTAGTGGCATTGCCCTCAACATCGGTGACGCAACGAGTTCCACTACGGTAGATTGACCACAACTCCATTTTGACGCCTTCAGAATAAACGCTATAATACATCGTCATCTTTGAGCCGGAGAAACTAACCGTGGCCCACCAATCCTGTTCCTCATACCATGGCAAAAGCACAGAGTTTTTCTTCACGGAATACTCAAGACCATTGACCCGATTCCCGCTGAACGTCAATTTTTCATCATAGAATCCGTCATAGCCACTTTCGTGCTTAAGTTCATCGGCGGTAAATTCAAGAACCTGTCCCGCTACCTTGATTTTCATCACATCAAAATACCAAGTTCCCTGAAGTTTCTCGACAAGGTCATCTCCCTTCGGCTCGTCATTGTCATCTCCACAAGATGAAAACAAGCCAACACTACACAATGCGACAAATAAAAATGTCGACCAGTAAAAAATTTTCTTCATTGTTCCCTAAATTTTAAGTTGTTAAAAAAACTATATCAAAAAATATGAAACGCATAAAATGGCACCTTCCCTTCATTGCGCACCACAGGTTTTATGACCAAACCCGTAATCTCCACATCATATTTAAGCACGGCATACTGAGGTTTATCGGTATCGCCATACAACACACGAAATGGAGCCGACGCGCCACCTTGAGAGTAAACCTCCGTACTGCTCAACAGATAATCTTCGTTGTGCGATGAGCCTCCATGTTGCTTCGAGACACTGTTGAAGATTTTACCCCAGGCGACTGTTTTTCCGCAAAATTTCGTATTCTCGCCCGTATATGCCACTGTGGTTTTACTAAGATTGAAAAAGTAGTCCACCTCGTCGATTGCCGGCAAATACCATCCGTCACCAAGTCCATCAAGGACCTGCTGGACAGGAAACATGTCAGCCGTATATTGAGGATTGGCGGTCATAAATGCCTTTAGCGCCAACATATTGGCATATCCATTCAATCGGTCGTTCATCCCGATTGCAATGTTGGTCGGACCTGTAAACAGAGCCTTCTGCTTAAATCCTGCGCCAAACTTCTTCTTATTTATGATTATACCATGTCTGAAATCATCGGTTGTATATATCACGACTCCCTCCACACCATTCTCACTATACCAATCTCCGATATGGTAATCTCTTGGTGCCGGGGCAAATGTCGACCAATTTGGCTCAGTCGACACCAATCCGGATTGCTGCGCCGGCTCCGGCGCGGATTGCTCCGTCGCGATGCGCGAATCGCCTTTAAGCACATCTTCCGAACCACTGTCGTATTTGATTTTAAAGACTTTTGTCCGCGCTATCTCTCGGACAAAAGTTTCGTCCGGCTTGCGATACTTCACAACATCATCCCCAATCTCCGACACCGTACACTCTATAATATCGGCTGCTGTGGTGATTATTTTGTCGGCAAAAGCACCACAGCAAGTCAACAATGCCAATATCAACAATACAGACCGTTTCATTTAAAAGCGATATCCTAAAGTCAAACTAAATCCAAACGTCGGCGACCAGTCAAAGCCTTCGCCCTTAAATGCACTTCCCAGATTGAGAAGCAACTGCGCTCCAACATCAAATTTTCCAATTGTGCAAATACCGTCAAGAACGATTGCGTCACGGAACACCCTAAACATATCTTCAATTTTCGACCCATCCATTTTCTGCGATATAAGAAAGTCCATTCGGTTGCCAATTCCAAACATAAACCAATCCCCTCCCTTATACCAGTACTGAATAGGAATCGTCAAATATGTCGCATCAAAATCACCCATTTTGTCTTTGTGGTTTTTACCACCTTGTGTATAAAGCATTTTCATTCCTCCACTAAGACCGGCAAAGCCGAGACCGACAGATGTTGCAGAAGTTCGGTCTACAGGAAACAGAACATTGAAATCGAGAGTCCAACAAAAGCCACCCCAATCAATATCACATTCATCCTTATACCCGCTTGGCGTTGCATGAAAGCCCACCGACGTGCGTGGATAAAACGTTGTTCTTGGGAAATAGTTTATTTCCGGAACGGTCTGGTCTGCAACGGCCACATTGCTCGACGCAACTTCTACATTACCTGCATTTACATTTGATGCCACTGGTTGGGGTGCGCTCTGCGGCGTGATTATCTCCGTCTTTCCATCTTCATAAATTATGAAAAAGACATTGCTGCGACGCGTCGTATACGTCGGGCCATTGGGGTTTGACGCCTTTTTGTAACTAATCTCATCAATACCCATTGAAACAATCTCAACTTCCAATTCCTCTCCATTGGCCATTGTCATTGTTTGGTGTGCGCTCATTGTCACTAAGGAAAGAACGCAAATCATCACTGTTAAAATCAATTTTTTCATACTATTATGTTTTTAGGTTTAAAAACTTGCTATTCGAATCACGATTCCAGCCTCAAGGTTCCATGCAAAACCGCCTTTGGCGTCAAGATCATCTGTATTGAACACTTCAAAAAAGCTACCCCAACCAAGACCTCCTCCAACAAACACTCCCGCTTGCCTGCGACGTCCAATCCAACAGGTATAATCCAAATCTATCATAAGACTCAACTTCTCCCATTGTGCAAGTTGTCCGATTGAGAATCCGACACTGACATCCATATTGGGATCATACCCTCCGCCAAAAGCGAAATACGACCCAATACCCACATTCCACAATATTTTGTCTTTGTAATCACTGTCAAAAAGCCAGTCTTTGCCGATACTGCCATAGACATTACATCCAGAGCCCTCATACCGTATCTTCAGATTCTCGCCATAGGCATACGAGACTCCAGCCAGAGCGGACAATGCCGGATAGGCTTCTCCCTCATCGCCGCCTCCAAGCCCAAAAACCGCAGACGACACTGCATTACCAACTCTTTCCGCACTGTCATACGACGGTGTATTCTCATAGTAACCGCCTCCGTCAGGATATGAATCGCGGGAAACATCGTAAGTATTTCTGAAAGTGTATGTGTCATGGTTTCCATAACTGGTACTTGATGAATGGCTATATTCATACTTCAATTTTCTTCCACTGCAGTCGGTCGCAGAGACCGAGCCATTCACCTGACTGATTGTCAGCGTCCCGTAAACAGTATATTGATGCGACCCGACATTGACCGTTATCGGCGTACACACTTCGCTGCTGGCAACAAACGTCATCGTATCTTCAGCATACGACACAACCGATGTTGCACAAAGCATCACAACAAACAACAATGGCTGCTTTTTCAACGTAAAAAACAATGATTTACGACACCCACGCCAACGTGCTACGTCAATGTCTCTTTTGGGTGTTTCTGTGTAGTTCCGCCATCGTTCCCGTCCGATGGCAAATAACGCTGCAATTTTCCCGATTACATGCGCAAATCCATGGGGATGTTTTGCTTTCATAGTCTCATTCCGTACCGACGTGTCCCCTCCATCGGTGGTTAATTTACAAAAACAAAGCGTGAGAACCCATACTTATTGCCCGTTCCACTTGTTGAGGCCTTCGCATTGCCCGGACTGGTTGAACGAGCAATGCAGAAGCCTCACGCATATATGTGATACCAGAATATAATGCTTGCGCATTATATCCAAACAAGATATAACATACCCACATAAGCCATCTACCATTGCCTCATCCTTGACCAATCCTGTGAAAGTTGCGAAGTTTCAACAAGTCAAGAAGGAGCGCTTAGTAAACGCTTTTTCATTTATGTCTGCCGACCCTCCCTAAAAGCCCTTAGCCAGGCTTCTGTTTTTTCGGTCTGCACCACAAAGTTATACAATATATCCGAATTCCAAACATTTATGTCTAAAAATTTTGGCGCATTCTTTTTTCGAGATGTTTTTATACAAAAAGCACTCTCCGATTTTCACAAACCAGAGAGCGCATGATGCTATAATATTTCACAACCTTACTTTACCACTACCTTATGCGGCTTGCCGTTGACGCGCACCACGTAGATGCCGTCTACGGGCACAGAGACGCGGTGCGACTTTCCGCTGTAAAGCAGCGAGCCGCCTATGCCGCAGACCTCAACCGCCGCATCGGCTGATGATAATCCGTATTATATACGAGGTGCAACCAGTAGAAGAATTTGTGGAGGTTATTCTTAGTTTTGATTTTCTTTAACACAATATGGCAGAAATATTAATGAAATTTCACATAACTCTGCAAGGTGATTTTTGGTGGTTTAGGAAAAATGTGTTAGTCCGAATACCAAACTGCTATCTCCATAAAGGTTCGTTTTCCCATCCTTGTGGAAAGCCCATGGCATGTAAATCAATATTGGGATAATCTGCAAGCAACCTGTTCATCTACGTTTATCGGTTGTTTGTCGTAATCCATATACCCTTTATAAAAAGCGAAGTCCCACCGTGGTACGCATCGTTGAGAGGCGTGGTGGGATTTGTTGCTGCAAAAATACTCTTTTTTATTGGAAACTCCAAATATTTTCTTCAAAATCTGCTTGTCAAATATGGGTTTTAACGTAAAAAGTTCTAATTTCCAAGGTTTTCTCCTTGTAAGCTATGCGAGATTTAGAAAAATATCGCATCTTTGTCCCCGAATTAAGGCGTTCTTTGCATATTGCAAAATACAGAAACGAGCAGAAATCCGCTCGTTTCCATATCGTTACCTATATTCAATAGGTAATTTTGCAACTTCTTGATATTTAATAGAAGTCCTTTTTAGAGCGAGTTACACACATGAGGAATATTTAGAGGGTGTGCATTCTATTTTTCCATGCACACCCTCCGTTATTTTTTCGTTATTCGTTTGCTGTATCAGTTCTTCACGCGCTTCACGCCGTCTACGATGTAGATGCCGGCAGGCAGGTCGTCCCACTGCTGGGTCAGCTTTACGCCGTTAAGGTTGTAGATGCCTTGCTTGCGGGCGGGCACGTCGGCTGTAATGGTGCCGATGCTGTTGTTGTCAGGCTCAATCACCACCTTGGACTTAAACACCTCGCCATTCAGGACTACCGCCTTTTGGTCGGCGTCAAACTCCGCACCGACGGGCTGTGTGATGGCGCAGTTGTCGAGGATGAGGTTGCTGATGAGTGTGATAGATCCGCTGCCGCTGCCTTCTGCCTCTACGTAAGAGTTGCGCACGGTGAGCACCTCGCTCTCTGCTCCAATAAAACCTGCTATGCCATAGCCACCCTTAACAAACAGACTGGTGTTGTCGATGGTTACGGAAGCCCCCTCCATGTCGAGACCGCAGAATCGCTTGCTCGTGAGATGGAGCGAACCGTCGCCGGTGATAGTAGACGCCTGGTTCAACACCATGCTTGCCAGGTCGGCTGTAACGGTGTTCTTGCCAATCAGCTTGACGGTGAAGTCGGAGACAGTCTTGTTCACAATGCCCGTTCCGTCGGTAGAGTTTCTTTCGATGGTGGCGTTGTCGAGAGTGAGGGTTTTTGTATCGGGGTCGTAAGAGGCGCTGCCGCTCACTCCATAGATGCTTGTGAGGTCTTTATAGTTGAGTGTTGTCACCGGCTTGTCGGCGATATAGATGCCATAGCTGTTGGGTTCAATCACAACTTTGTCGGTGACGGTAACCCCGTTCAATGCCACCGACTTAGTATCGGCGTTGTATGCCGCCTTGGACGGAATGTCGATGTAGCATCCATCAAGCTCCAGACCGGCGATGTCGCAGATGGAGCCCGAAGTGCCCTTGGCTTCAACGTGAGAGTTGCGGATGGTGAGCACCTCTGCTGCCTCGTTGTAGCTTGCAGATATGCCCCATTTGCCCTCTGCCTCCAACCAGCAATTGTTGATCTCGAGAGGACAACCACCGAAGAGCAAGGCGCACAGGTCGCTCTTTACGCTGAGCTTTGCACCGCTGTCGCCCAGAATAACTGTCGACTCGCGCGTGTATATGCCAGCCGAGTTGGTAACATTAATGGTGTTTGTGCCGAGCAACTTTATCAAAAGGTTGTCGCAGGTTTCGTTCAAGATGGCATTACAGTCATTTGCCTCAATAGTGGCGTTGTCGAGCGTCAGGGTTCTGGTGTTGGGGTCGAAATACACCTTGCCGCTCACTCCGCTGATTTCGGTGAGGTTGAGATAGTTGTCGTTCGTCACATCTACGCCGGCTACCTTGAAGCCGTATTTTCCTTGCGCCATCACGAATGCTGACGACATCATAATTAGTACAAGCGTGAGAAACATACGCATGCTTACTTGTCCGGTTGGTTTGTTGTGTTTCATAATTTTTTTAGTTTTTTGCCTGGGCAGCCGAAACATACCCAGTGGTTTGTAAATATTAATTAGGAAATTGGTTCCTTTGAAAGGATTTTCATATTTTGACTATATAGTCAAGAGTCCGATGTTGTCTCCGCATTTGCCTGTTTTGGAAGCCTGCACATTTACACTCGACAGCAGCGACAGCAGCACTGCCACCACCAACATTGTCACTTTTGATTTGCTTTTCATATTCTTTTATTTTATAGGTTTCTATCTCATCTTCACACACAACCGCTGCTCCACCAATCGATGCGGCTTTGCCATCCACTATGATTGACTGACATTAGTCTGGTTTCCACAGCTTATTGCCTATATGTCACAACGCGTCCCTTTGCGTCAGCGTTAAATTCCTGAACAAAGCGGAGAATCCACACCCGTTGTCCGACTCTCCCTAAAATCCGTTAGCTTGGTTTATGTTTTTATTTCGGTTTGTTCGCAAAGTTATGCAATATATCCAAATTCCAAACATTTATGTCTAAAAAATTTACTTTAATTTTTGATTATGATGATTTTTTACAACAAAAGAAACGCCCTCCGATTTTCACAAACCAGAGAGCGCATGATGTTACACTAATATTTTTTATAAAACTTACCTTATTGCTACCTTGACGGTGCCTTTCTTGAATTCCACGATATAGACTCCCGGCGACGGCACTTCAACCTGCCGGTTCAAGCCCATTCCGACAAGCATTCCGCCCGTCGAATAAACCTTAATCATCTCTGTTTCACCTACGCCGTCAACGCAGATGCGTCCGTCGCACACAGCCACACTCAAACCGTCGCCTGCCACCGCCGACACGCCGCTTGTTGTCAGGTCGCCGATATTCGAGAATTCCTTCCATCCGGTGGCTGCGGCATAGGCTGCCATCGACTCTGCCGGCACACAGAGATGCGCCGAATAGTCGGTGAATGTATTGTCTCGTATCGATGGCGGTGTAACAGCCAGACACGTGATTTCCTCAAACACGACGTTCCGGAACGTCTCATGCTTAATTTCCTGGAGCGATGCCGGCAATAGTATGCGTTTCAACGACGTACAGCCATCGAAGGCATATTCACCGATTGTCTTCACCCCTTCGGCTATACCCACCGACACGAGCGACTCGCAGCCGTCGAAAGCGAATGAGCCTATCATCCCGCCTGCCACACTCACGGCTTTAAGACTCTTGCACCCCTCAAATTCCATTCCAAGTTTGCTGATATCGCTGCTCAGCTGCAACGGATTGGCGGAATTAATCGTTTCAAGCGACTCGCAACTATAGAATGCACGGTCGGCTATCGTCAGATTGTCGGCGTAGACATTTACCGTCGTCAAAGCCTTGCAGTTGTAGAAGCATCCGCCGCCCACCGAGACGAGGTTTGACGGGAGCGTGATTTCTGTCAGCGACAAGCAACCGCTGAACACTCCGTCGGGCAATTCCGTGACGCCCTCCGGTATCTCTATCGCTGCAACGGCTGTCGACATGAATGCCCACTTGCCGATGGTCTGCAACTGGCTGCCTGACGCAAACGTCACCGCATTGAGCGACGTGCAGTCTCTGAACATATTCTCGGGAAGCGCTTTGACGGCAGCGGGAACGGTCACCTTTTGCAACTGTGTCTTGCCTCTGAACGCAGCATCGATGCGAGTCACCGGCATCTGAGAGCCGTCAATCGACAGATAGTCCTTGATGTCGGCAACCACAGTGTCGTCGGCAACACCTGTCACCCACGCTTCCGTATCGTTTGCCCTATACTCAACGCCGTCTGCCAATCCGGCAAACGTCAGATACGTGTTGCTTTCGTCCCAGCCTTTGTCGGTTGCCGCCACATACGCTGCGACGCTTCCAACCGGCACGATTACCGTGCATTTTTTGAACTGATATGAATACGTCGTCGATTTTGGCAGCGTCAGCGGAGCCGCGCTGTGGCAAACCACCTTTATGCCGACATTCCAGAAAGCGTTGCTGCCCATGGTTGTAAGCGATGCCGGCAATTCAAGCTCCTTGATTTTGCTACAATTGAAAAATCCCATCTCGCCGATTTCAGTCAAGCCTTCGTTGAGCGTTATCGACAATATGTTCTGACAGTTGTAGAATGCCTTGCGGCCTACGGTCTTCACGTTCTTGCCAAGCGTAATGCCTGTTATTCCGCTCTGGTCGAATGCGCCATCAGGAATTACGGTCACGCCGTCAGGGATGTTGACATCACACGCCATCGCAGAGCATCCGTTGAACGCCGACACGCCGATTTCAGTCAGCGCGGCGGGTAGTTCTATCGATGTCAGAGCCTTGCAGCCGAGGAATCCATATTCGCCGATGCTTCCCAGCGAAGCGGGCAGCACTACCGACGGCAATGCCTTACAACCATTGAAAGCGTAAGCACCTATCGATGTGACCGTGGCTGGCATCGTCACCGATGTCAACCCCGTGCAGTTGCGGAATGCATCGTTGGGGATTTGCGTGATGCTGGCGGGAATGGTCACCGACTTGACTGCGGCGGAGTTTTTCAGCAACGCCGCGCGCATCTCGTTGACCGTATAACTGTTTCCGCCTTGCTCCACAGTGGCTGGAATCACCACGTCTGAGCCCGTGACATCGGTATCGACATTATATAGCAATGCGTCAGTGTCGCCAAAATAAAACGACAGTCCGCCGGTCTGCATCTCGCCGACAGCTATCACACTTGTCGACTCCACCCACCGGTCTGCCTGGCGATATGCCGTCACACAACCATTGGGCACGAAAAGCGGACAATTCAACTGCCGCGAATTTCTCAACGTTGGCGGTGTCGTTGCCTTTGAAATCAATTTCTTTATTTTACTCCAAATTCCAACCGTATATATGTCTGTGACAGTCGACGGAATGGTCAGTTCTGTAACAACGGCTCCAGTAAAGGCATAACTTTCAATCTTCGACAAGCCTTCGTTGAGCGTTATCGACGCAAGGCTGGAGCATTCGCCGAACGCAGACTCCGGGATTGTTGCCAATGGGGCGCCGGTGAGGTTGAGCGATTTGATTCCCGATTTTTGGAAAGCCCCCTTGCCTAATGTCTTCAAGACAGGCAGCGTCACGTCAATGGCCCAAGCACTGCATTCATAAAATGCATAATCGCCTATCTCCTCGACTTCCGACGGCAGCTGCAGCGATGTCAACGCGGAGCATTTGTAGAACGCATTGCCGCCGATAGTCTTTACCGTTTCTGGAACAATCACTTCCGTAATATTTTTGTAGTAGAAGAGTCCGCGTTGAATCTTTGCGAGCGCACGGGCTGCTCCGCCTATCTGTATTGTCTTTGACAAGGCAACCGAAGTCTGTGTTCCGTCAAAATATATGGCGCAGGCATTGCCGTCTTCCATTGCGGAATAATAAACATTGTCTGCCTCTTTCAATCCGCCATAAACCGACAATTCATAGCCTTTCTCAACGCCCCAATGCCCCGACAGAGTAGTCCGATAAACCGGAATGCTCGCAATGTCGGGAGCCACGACCATCAGATGTGCACTCTGAAACGAATATTTTCCAACCGCCGGAGGCGTCTGGCTCATAAAGTGGATCAACTTATAGTTGGAACCCACGGAATTATCGGCGAGCACAGGAGAGCCTTTAAACGTAATCTTTTTCAGAGTCTCTCCACGCAGAAAGTATGTGCCTACATACTCCACACTCGCAGGAATTGTCACTTCCGTCGCCGAAACAACTTCAGAGTAGAGCGAATTCTTTTCCAGTCGTTTCAAGCCTTCTGGAAGCGTTATCGCCGTAATGTTCTTTATAAGCGACTCGCCCTCGCCTTCAAACATTCTCACAGCAAGCACCTCCACGGGATAGGTTTTTCCTCCAATCTGCACCGTCTGCGGAATATTGAGCGGGCCGTTGAGCTCGCTCACCACGTCGTAGCCGATTGCACGGTGGGAATCGTGATAATAACGTATGCCGTCTACATCCACATGGTCTGTGCCTTCTACAAGCACCTCCGCCTGATTCCACCCGGCAGCGTTATAGGCATCGGAGCATCCTTCTGGCACGTGCACTGTGGTGCGGCCCGAATATGCCTTGTATTGTATGCGGGTGACTTCCGGCAACGTGGGCGGAACGGCCGACGCCAGCGTAATCTCCACATTCTTATAAGACGTGTCATTGTCAATGAAATAAACAATGTTGTTCGTAACAGAGCCTGTGATATAATCACGGCTGCCAGCGGTTATCGTTGGCGAGCCTTCGATTGTCAGCTTCTGTATTCGTCCCGACTCAATCGTGACCATCTCCTTCACCGATGCCGGAAATGTCAGTTCGCTGATGCCCGACATTTGTGCAAATTTCGTTTTTACCGACTTCACCGTGCCGGGGATTACGAGCGACGTCAATTTGCTCTGCCCGGAAAATGCGTTTGCCTTGATTTCAAGCAAACCCTCCGGAAGAACTATCGACGTGTAGTCGAACCAGCCACCCCTCAAGCCATAGACGGTGAACGCTCCATCGCCGAGCGCCGTGACGCGGTAGGTCTGATTGTCGTTGGGGTTTACAACTGTCATCGGCACCACTACATCCATCTTTGTGGGACGCACCATTTCGCCGTCTACCGTATAGTCATACTTCGCCACTTCGACGGTTTTCGCCTCCGCGTCGGTGATGTTGTAACACAGCTCATCAACAACAAAGTCTGACGCCTGTATGCCTGTCGCAACGGCAAGCATTGCTGCCAACAGACAAATTTTAATTCTGATTTTTCGCATAAGATTTGGTTTGTTTTTTGCTCACAAAAATCGGCATTTTCAAACCTACTGCAAAAAATCAAAGCCGCAAAAATGTTCCTCTCGCGCAATCCGATGTTCCCCTGACGCAATTTGTCGCTATAACATTCTTACTTTCAATCAATTCACACCTTTATTTTTTTTTGATTTCCATTCCCCTTCACACCATCTTTTCACTGCTTTCCGGAGCGCGGAATCAAACATTTACAGCACACCTGTGCCGTCTGACTCATTGTCTATTTTCTTGACGCCATTGTCAAATTTTTTGACAGTCAGGCATCCCGCCTAAAATCATTACCAATTATGTCTCAACAATTTAACTCTTTTGGCACTATTATAGCACTATTTTTTTACATGAGAATAAAATTTGTCATATCAATGTTTCTGGCGGCGTTGGCAGCCACGGCTCAGACACGGATGTCGGTCGACAGCTGCATGCGCTATGCCGCAAACCACAATCTCGACGTGCGCGCAGCCAGCATTTCGCTCAGCGACAGCCGTCTTGACCAGCAGTCGGCATTGGCAAGCACACTGCCGTCGGTGGGCGCTCAGATAGGCGCACAATTCAGCTTCGGACGCTCCATCGACCCCGCCACCAACACCTACAACAACCTGCGCACATTCAGCAATTCCTACGGGTTGAGCATAAGCGTGCCGCTGTTTACCGGTGGAAGTCTTGTAAACGACTTCCGCAGCGCGCGTGCAGCCAAACGCCAGGCGGAGTCGAAAGTCGACGCGCAGCGCGACAACGCCTCTATCGCGGCACTCGACGCCTGCGTCAATCTGCTATACTGTCAGGAATTGTCTAAAATTATGGATGCCAAACACCGCGAAAGCCTCGACGCTCTGAAGCAGACTCGCCGCATGAAGGAACTGGGGCTGAAAAGCGCCGTAGACCTAAGCCAAAGCGAAGCCCAGGAAGCCGACGACGACTATTGCCTCACCTCCGCGCTCGCACAATTGCGTTCTGCCGAACTGAAGCTGAAATCGACGATGAATTTTCCGCTCGCCGACAGTCTTTCGGTGGAGATGCCGGCAACAGGGGCGGCTACGGTCAGCAACGGGCTGCTGGCTGCCGACAATCCTCTGTTGCGTCAAGCCGAGGCAAATGTCGAGACTCAACGGCTAAACGCGCTCTCTGCCCGCGGACGGCTGATGCCGTCAATCTTCCTCAACGCCGGCATTTCCGACTACTATTACAGCCATCAGGGTCAGACAAACAAGTCGTTCGGCAGACAGATGGACGTGAACTTCGGACAATACGTCGGTGTGTCGGTAAGCATTCCGCTGTTCGACGGTCTGAGCCGCATCAACGGCTACCGCAAGGCGCGCAACAGGTATGTGGCGGCGCAGATTGCATTGGAACGGCAGCGACTGCAACTTGACACCGACTTCTCGCAAGCCGTCATCGACCGCGACAACTTTGCCAAAGAGATTGTGAAGATGGAGCGCAAGGTCGATGCCGACTCGGTGGCATACGCTCTGGCGCGACGCAAATACGACGAGGGACTGATGGACGTGCTCGACCTGCGCAAAAGTGCCGACAATTGGTTTGCATCGCAAGCCGAACTCGTGCGCTGCCGTTTGCTCTTCGACGTGAAACGTCGCCTCGCCAACTATTACATTACAAACAAAATCTTTGACTGACATGGACATACAACTGAAAAAGCGCCGCTTCCCGATAAGCCGCAAAACGATTACAATAATCGCCATTGCCGCCGGAGTGGCTATAGCCGCCGCTATTGTGGTGCTACAAGGCGGAGCGTCGGCAATGAGAGTGGAGAGGGAGTCGCTGCTCATAGGCGACGTGACGCGAGGTCAGTTTGACGACTACGTCCGCATTCTCGGCAAGGTGCAGCCGCTCACATCGATACAGCTGAGCGCCGAGGAGGGAGGCATCGTGGACCGCATTTTCGTGGAAGAGGGCACGAGAGTGGTGAAAGGACAACCAATAGCACAGCTGCGCAACTCTTCGCTCGACCTTGAGATTCTCAACGCCGAGGCAAACCTCGCTGAGAAACAGAATTTCCTGCGCAACACGCAAGTGACAATGGAGCAGGACAAGCTAAGCAACCGCACAGAAAAACTGCAGCTCGACATCGATGTGCGACAAAAACGACGCACGTTTGAGCAGTACAAACGTCTGCTCGACGAAGACCTGATTTCCAAAGAAGAATATCTGAAGGCACAGGAGGACTTTCAGCTTGCCTCGGAGAAGCGCAAGCTTGTATGCGAGCGGCTGCGCCAGGACTCCATCTACCGCAGCATCCAGATAAGCCAACTTGAGAGCGACCTTCAAAACATGCGTCTGAGCCTCGACCTTATCCGCCAGCGGCGCGACAAGCTGACCGTATGCGCTTCTGCCGACGGCGAGCTGGGACAGATGTCGCTGGAGCTGGGACAGACCATCGCTTCCGGACAGATGATAGGCCGCATCAACGTGGTGAACGGGCATAAGATGGAAGCCGACATTGACGAGCACTACATCGACCGCATCGCCACCGGGCTGACCGGGACGATGGAGCGTGGCAAATCCACCTATCAAGTGATGGTGGGCAAGGTTTATCCCGACGTGCGCGACTCTAAATTCCGCATCGACATGCAGTTTGTGGGCAACGTTCCTGCCAATATGCGCAACGGGCAGACAAACTATGTCAACCTGCGCCTCGGCGAACCTTCGACGGCGATAATGATTCCTCGCGGATCTTTCTTCACGACAACAGGCGGAAACTGGATTTTCGTGATAGGTAAAGACGGCAAGACTGCCCATCGCCGTTCTGTAAGAATCGGACGGCAGAATCCGAGTTTCTACGAGGTGACCGAGGGGCTGCAGCCGGGCGAACGTGTTGTGATTGGCGGCTACGACAATTTCGGCGACTGCACAAAACTGATTATTGAATAACACAAAAAAACATCCACAGATATGATTATCAAAACAACAAATCTCACAAAGACATTCCGCACAAGCGACATCGAGACCATTGCGGTCAACAACATCTGCCTTGAAATCGAAAATGGCGAATTCGTGGCAATAATGGGTCCTTCGGGATGTGGCAAAACCACATTGCTGAACATTCTCGGACTTCTTGACTCGCCAACTTCCGGCTCTTTTATGCTCAACGGCACAGACGTCGGAACGCTCGGCGAGCGCGACCGCACACGCCTGCGACGCGGAAAGATTGGATTCGTGTTCCAGAGTTTCAATCTCATCGACGAACTCACTGTGTGGGAAAACATCGAGTTGCCGCTCACTTATATGAAAATCCCATCGGCTGAACGCCGGAAGTTGGTCAACAACATCATGCAACGCATGGAGATAAGCCACCGCGCAAAGCATTTTCCTCACCAACTGTCGGGCGGACAGCAGCAGAGAGTGGCTATCGCACGGGCTGTGGTGAGCCATCCCGACCTCGTGCTTGCCGACGAGCCTACGGGCAACCTTGACTCCAAAAACGGAGCGGAGGTGATGAGAATCCTCAGCGAGCTCAACGCCGCCGGCACCACCATCGTGATGGTAACCCACAACAAGCACGACGCCGAGTATGCCGCGCGTGTGGTGGAGATGCTCGACGGAAAGATTGTGTCGACAATACAAAACAAAAATCTTTAATCTGCGGAGGAATCAGACGATGAAATCACTATTACGCAACCTGATGTTCGTGGCGCGGCGCTACCGCCTGTCGGTGGTGCTCAACCTGCTGGGACTGACAGCGGCATTCATGGTGTTTGTGGCACTGTTGATGCAGATTGACTACGACCGCAGCTACAATGCCGCACTGGCGGATGCCGACCGCATAGCCATGCCTTGCAACATTCCGCCAAAAGACAGCGATTTTGAAAAGTTTTCGTCAATGAGCTTCCCTATAATGGAGCTGATTGGCGGGCAACCGCATGTGGAAAGCTACACCTATATCCTCGGAGACTGCTATGAGGAGACATTCTACATCAACGAGCATTTCTGCTCCGGGACGTTTATGATGTGCGCTCCGAATTTTGCCGACTTCTACAATCTCGACATCGTGGTGGGCGACAAAAAATGCCTCGACGCCAATCAGGTGATGATACCGGAAAGTTTCGCCAAGAAATATTTCGGCGACGCTTCGCCATTGGGCAAAAGCATCAACAAAGCGAAAACATGGATTGTGGGAGCCGTCTACCGCGACATCCACGCCAAAAACACATGGCTGAGGAATCCTGTGCTCAGAGTAATCGACAAATCGTGGTTTGGCGACAATTTGACGAACCCCAACATGAACTCGTTCACAATGTTCATAAAAGCCGACAAAGCGGAGAATTTCCCTGCAATACAGGCGTCGGCCAACAAGCAGTTTGAAGAAATCTGCAAAGGCAACGAGTGGTTTGGCAATACCCGCAAAGAGTTTGTGCTGATTCCGCTGACCGAGACCCACTACAACAGCGATTTCATTCTGGTGGGAGAACAAATAAAAGCGTCAAACGAGAAGATTCTGCTGTCAATAGCCTTGCTGATTCTGCTGATTGCCGCCATCAATTTCGCCAACTTCTCCAACGCGCTGATTCCGATGCGCGTGCGCAGCATAAACACGCAAAAGATTCTCGGAGCCACACAATCGTCGCTGCGCCTGTATCTGACAGCAGAGGCTGCCGGAATCGCTTTTACGGCATTCATAATTGCCGTCGGTGGGTTGTTGCTGCTGTCGCACACGGAGATGAACCAACTGACCGTGGCTGGAATAAATCCTTTCGGCAACCTGCACGTGCTTGGCCTTTCTGCCGCGACGGCGATTGTGGCAGGTGTTCTTGCCGGGCTGGCTCCCGCTTGGCGGATTACGTCGTTTGCCCCTGCCGTGGCGCTTAAAGGCAACTTCGGATTGTCGCCAAGAGGCAAGGCTATGCGCACGGCGATGATAGGGCTGCAGTTCTTCATCTCGGCTTCGCTGATTGTCAGTGCCCTGCTTATGCAGCGGCAACGCGACTACCTTGTGAACTCCGCCGACTACGGATTTCTGAAGGATGAGTTGATAGTATGCGACATCACCCGCGCCGACATCTCCGAGCCGCAAACCGCCGTCGAGGCTTTGAAACGTCTGCCGATGGTGGCTGATGCTTCGCTGTCGTGGAGTGTGGCTGGGCGCAAAGACAACTCCCAGGGATGGGTGTTCCACAGCGCCGACGGTAATGAGGTGGCGCCACGCACCCTGTTTGCCACCGCCGGCTATTGCAACACAATGGGCATAAAAATCGTCGACGGACGCGACTTCTGCGCCACCGACACAAATGCCATAATCCTCAACAAGCTGGCACGCGACAAATACAGCAGCTCTGTCGATGTTGGCAAATGCCTTATGTTCGGCGGCACGCAGTTTCCAATCGTGGGCATCTGCGACAATGCTAAGTTCTCGTCGCTGCACAGCAAGACGGAGCCTGTAATGATTGTGTTGAGTAAGGACTTTAATTGCGACAACCTGACTGTGCGTGTCAAGAAAGGCGCAAACATGTTTGACGCTGCCTCCAAGATTCGCACGGAATTGACGAAGTTCAACGCTGAATACCCTTTCGAGATGCAGTTCTACAACAAGATTCTCGACGACACCTACAAAAACGAGATGCGCCTCACCAATCAGATTTCGGTTTTCTCGCTGCTTGCCATTGCCATCAGCATTATGGGTGTGTTCGGGCTGGTGGTGTTCGACAGCGAGTACCGCCGACGAGAGATTGCCGTGCGCAAAGTGTTCGGCTCATCGACTGCCGATGTTGTGGCAATGTTCAATCTGAAATACTTAAAGATTCTGGCTGTCAGCTTCATTCCTGCAGTGCCTCTGTCATATTGGTTCGTGAACCGATGGCTTGAGGAGTTTGCATATAGAATCAGCATCGGCTGGATGGTGTATGCCGCCACGTTCATCGCCCTTGCCGCACTGACTGCCGCCACTGTCACCTATCAATGCTGGCGCACAGCCAGGGCTAATCCTGTCGACAGCCTGCATGCTGAATAGCTTCCTGAAAATATAAGTTTCCTCAATCCCGGCAGAAAGGCAATTGAATCTTGCCGTTTTTGCCGGGATTTTTCTTAACTTCGCAACACAATGAAAAAGCAAGGCAAAATACTTGTTGTCGACGACAACCGCAACATTCTGTCATCGTTGCGGCTGCTGCTCGACGATGTCTTTGAGGATGTGATGACGCTGCCGTCGCCAAAAACCATGCTGAATGTCTTGGCGCAAGGCGTCGACGCCGTGCTGCTCGACATGAATTTCGTGGCTGGAATCAACAATGGCAACGAGGGTCTGTACTGGCTTCACAAAATCAACGACAAGTTTCCGGATGTGCCTGTTGTGCTGTTTACGGCTTACGCCGATGTGGAGTTGGCGGTGCAGGCAATGAAGGACGGTGCTTTCGATTTCGTGGAAAAGCCGTGGGACAATACCCGCCTGATCAACACGCTTATGCGCGCGGTTAAATCGCGGCTGGGATCCGCTCCCGCCAATCCAGCTCCGACGGAGATGGTCTGGGGACAATCGGAAGCAATGCTGCGACTGAAGACTTTGGTGGAGAAAGTGGCACGCACCGACGCCAATGTGCTGATTACTGGCGAAAACGGTACGGGGAAGGATGTGCTCGCCCATGAGCTTCACCGCCTGTCTGCCCGCGTGGCGAAACCGATGGTGTGTGTCGACATGGGTGCCATTACCGACACGCTGTTTGAAAGCGAGCTGTTTGGCCATGTCAAAGGTGCGTTCACCGACGCCAGGACTGACCGCAAGGGACTGATCGAGGAGGCCGACGGTGGCACGTTGTTTCTCGACGAGATAGGCAACCTGCCGTTGCACCAGCAGGCAAAACTGCTGACCGTGGTGCAACGACGCTATGTGCAGCGCGTTGGCAGCAACACGCCTACAACCGTCGACATTCGCCTTGTGTGCGCCACCAACAAGAACCTTCAAAAGATGGTTGTCGACGGCTCTTTCCGGGAGGATTTGCTCTACCGCATAAACACCATACAGCTTGAACTGCCGCCGCTGCGCAATCGCCGTGACGACATTCCTCTGCTCGCCGACAGCTTTCTTAAATGCTATGCCAAACGCTACGGCAAAGATATATGCCGCTTCTCGACGGAGGCTATGGAGGCGTTGAAGAGCAATGCCTGGCCCGGCAACATCAGGCAGCTGCGCCACGCCGTGGAGAAGGCGGTGATAATCACCGACAACGCGGTTATCGGCTCTGCCGACCTGCAACTGCCGGTGGCTGACGCGACTTCAGCCGAACCGGAGATTACGATTGAGGCGATGGAACGGAAAATGATATGCGACGCCATTGCGCGCTGCGGAGGCAACCTGTCGCTTGTGGCGACAAGACTCGGCATCAGCCGCCAAACTCTCTACAACAAGATGAAACGCTACGAAATTGAGCCTTGACAATGACCAGGATTCTAAAACATATTGTCTTCGTAGCCGTAATTGCCGTTGCTCTGCTTTTCTCTGCCGGCGCTTCGCCGACGGTTATGGCTGTCGCAATGGCTGCTGTGGCTGCAGCCGCTGCAATCGGAATAGCGGCTGTCAGGCATGAGCGGCAAAAATACGCTACGCTGCTCGAAGCCATACGCAACAACGATTTCACAATGCGCTTCCAGAAAGGTGACAAGGAAATCAACGCTCTGCTCGACTCTCTGACTGAGATTATAAAGCAGTCTAAGTCGGGCGCCGAGCTGCGCGAACGCTACTACAAGGCAATCATCGACCGGGTCAATGCGGGAATCATTGCAATCGACAGCAATGGCAACGTGCGCATCTGCAACGACAATGCGCTCAAAATGCTCGGAATGAAATATGCCGCCAACACTGCCACTATAAACCGCTCTTTGCCTGGTTTCGACAATATAATAGCCGACTCTACTGTCGCGGGGACTACAATCGTCGGCTGTGGCAAAGACAAGAACTTGTCGGTAAGCGTGTCGGGATTCGTTCACGACGGCAACACGACGACGGTGTGCGTGCTGACCGACATCCACAATGCGCTGAGCCACAAGGAGGTTGATGCATGGATCAACCTTACAAGGGTGCTTACACACGAGATTATGAACAGCATCGCTCCTATCAACGCCCTGAGCGACAGCCTGCTGCCGACGGCATCCGGCACAATGAAAGAAAAAATCGAGGTGATCCGCGACACTTCGGCATCGCTGATGGCATTCACCGAGACTTTCCGCAAATTCTCTGCCATCCCAAAGCCGCAACGGCAATTGGTCTACGTTGCGGATCTCATATCCGAGGCTACGACTCTGCTCAGCGAGTCAATAGCGAATGCTTCGGTGAAAATACATACGGAAAATGGCTTGATTGTCAATGCCGACCGCACGCTGATGGTCCGCGCGCTTGTAAACCTTCTTCACAATGCGGTTGACGCCGGAGCTACAAAAATCGACATCTGTTCTCGCTCGTGCAGCGACGACTCGGTGGTTATCGACATCTCCGACAATGGCTCTCCGATTCCTGAAGAATGCCGCGACCGCATCTTCGTGCCGTTCTTCACCACGAAGCAGAACGGATCGGGCATCGGACTTGCCGTGGCTCGGCGTGTGCTGTCGCTCCACGACGGCGGCATCTCTCTCATTCAGCCCACCGACGCTCCATACACCAAGACGTTCCGAATGTCGCTCCTGTAGAAAGCGGTCATGTGACTGACGGAATATTTCAACATCAATTTGCGACCAATTCAGCCATTTCTTCTTTAGTCAATTGGAAACGGAAACGCTCAGGAAATCTCTCCATATTCCGTTTTACAGCTTGATTTAGCGTCTTGGTTTCCACCCCATAAAGTTCAGCCAGATCTCTGTCTATCATTATCTGCTTTCCTCGAATTGTTATGATTCGACTTTCTATAGGAGCGGCGACTATAACCTTATTATTTGGTAACCGGTCACAATTTGTGACCGGTTCGACTTTATCTTGATGCCCTGTTTTCTTTGCCATTGTCACATTCTTATTTATGCCACATATAATGCCTTATCGTGACAATCCATCATTAGAAAAAGACTTTTTGAATGAAACGAAAATAAAAGCATCATTCTCCTGTAATTTCCATTTGCTGGGGGAAAAGCTCTGTATTTCGGGTTGTCATTGAAGTAAGATTGTTTATTGTTGTTTGCCAATGATGATGTAACTTTGCATCGTGGTAAATCAATAAAAACAACTATAACATGTATCTCGAAAACATCAATTCTCCTGCCGATTTGAAGAAGCTGTCTGTCGGCGAACTGACTTCTCTATGTGCTGAGATGCGCGAGGCGCTGATTCAGAAACTCAGCGTGCATGGCGGACACGTGGGCCCGAACCTCGGCATGGTGGAGGCCACAGTGGCTATGCATTATGTGATGAACTCGCCGGTGGACAAATTCGTGTTCGACGTGTCTCATCAAAGCTACGCACACAAGATGCTCACCGGACGCAAAGAGGCATTTACAAACCCGGATTGCTACGACGAGGTGTCGGGCTACACCGAGCCTTCTGAAAGCGTGCACGACCATTTTGTTATCGGACACACCTCGACTTCTGTAAGCCTTGCTTCGGGACTGGCGAAGGCGCGCGACCTGCGCGGCGAGCGGTTTAATGTGGTGGCGGTGATCGGCGACGGCTCGCTAAGCGGCGGTGAGGCGTTTGAGGGACTTGACGTGGCTGCTGAGCTTGGCTCAAACATGATTGTGGTGGTCAACGACAACCAGATGTCGATTGCCGAAAACCACGGCGGACTTTACCGCAACCTGCAGCTGCTGCGCGAAACCAACGGCGAGGCGTCTTGCAACTTCTTCAAGGCTATGGGCTTCGACTATCTCTATGTGGCTGACGGCAACGACGTCGAGGCGATGATCGAGGCTTTCAGTCGTGTGCGCGACATCGACCATCCCATCGTGCTCCACATAAACACACTTAAAGGCAAAGGGTATCGGTTTGCCGAGTGCCAGAAGGAACGTTTCCATTGGAGCATGCCGTTCGACATCCCTACCGGAGAACTGAAAAAGCCGGCTGGCGACAAGGGCTATGACACGCTGACTGCGGAGCATCTGCTGTCGCTGATGAAGGCCGACCGGACGGTGGTGGGCATTACGGCCGGCACTCCGACGGTGTTCGGTTTCACTAAAGACCGACGCGAGCGCGCGGGAAAGCAGTTTATCGACATGGGAATCGCGGAGGAGCAGGCTGTGGCTATGGCTTCGGCGCTTGCAAAAGGCGGGGCGAAACCGGTGTTCGGGGTCTACAGCACGTTCATTCAGCGTGCCTACGACCAGTTGTCGCAGGATCTCTGCATCAACAATAATCCTGCCACGATTCTCGTGTTTTGGGGCAGCCTCGGCGCGATGAACGACGTGACACACCTCTGTCTGTTCGACATCCCGCTGATTTCAAACATCCCGAATATGGTCTACCTTGCGCCTACATGCCGCGAGGAATATCTGGCAATGCTCGACTGGAGCATCCAGCAGACTGAGCATCCGGTGGCTATACGTGTGCCTGCCACTGGAGTGGCTGGGTCGCGCAGCGTTGACTTTCCTACCGACTATGAGCCGGAGATGAACCGTTTTGAGATGGCTCATCGCGGCAGCGGTGTGGCAATCATCGGTGTGGGCAATTTCTTTGCTCTTGCCGTGACTGTGGCTGAACAGCTGAAGCAAAGCGGCATCGATGCGACTGTTGTCAACCCTCGATTCCTAACCGGTCTCGACACAGAGCGTCTTGAAGGCCTACGCGACAGCCATAGCTTGGTGGTGACGCTTGAAGACGGTGTGCTCGACGGCGGATACGGGGAAAAGATAGCCCGCTATTATGGCGAATCGGAGATGCGCGTGATGTGCCGTGGTGTTCGCAAAGAGTTCATAGACCGATACAACGTCGGCGAAGAGTATGCGGCAAACCGTCTGACTCCCGACCAAATCACCGCCGACATCCTTGAAATCCTGAATTGACAAATCATCGCTCTGTCAAAGACAAAAAAAACATCCCGATTGCAGCCGCAACCGGGATGTTTCTA
>ULZG01024223.1_pt1 | contig 46414 bp, 30 predicted proteins | sample 1962881 | NCBI WGS metagenome assembly ULZG01 (sample SAMEA4835883, study PRJEB28245) | human gut metagenome | biome: gut microbiome; material: fecal sample | place: Denmark | collected 2008 | reverse complement strand
TTGTTGTAGCCACCTTGGCGGTTGTTGTTGTAGCCGCCCTGCTGGTTGTCATAATTGTTGTATCCGCCGTCGTGCTGCTGGTCGGAATATCCACCCTGGGCATTGTTGTAGCCACCTTGGCGGTTGTTGTAACCTCCCTGGCGGTTGTTGTAGCCGCCCTGACGGTTGTTGTAGCCACCCTGGCGGTTGTTATAATTGTTGTATCCGCCTTGACGGTTGTTGTTGTAACCACCCTGGCGGTTGTTGCCATAACTGTTGTAGCTGTTCTGATTGTTGTAGTTCGGTCTGCGATAGTCCTGACGTGGCGCTGCGTCGCTTCCACCTTCCACAGGCGCACCCTGTGCTGAATCAGTAGGCACAAACGAAGCTTTCGGATTGTAAGTAACCTTCTCAAAGTGTCCTGACTCGCCATTCATCTCCTGAGACTCGCCGATGCGTCTTCTTTTCGGCTTTTTGTTCTCTTCCATAGTAAATTCAATTGTTTTTTATATACAAATACTGCCTCGCGGCGTCTTTTTTATCTTTGCTATTAATTTGTAATCTTAATTCTTAAAAACTTGTAGATTTAAATCAATTTTGCAATTTATAATTCCATCGACAAAGTAACTGCATTTTTTTCAAATGGAAAAGCACATAATTAAAAAAGGCTTTGTCAGAAACTGAATTTTAACATTCTTTTTAATTATGTGCTTTCCTACAACTGTTTCAATGCTTTAGAACCCAGTGTAGTTGTGAGGAGTAATCGCTTTAAGCTCTTCTTTCACGGCATCGCTCACTTTGAGCGTGTCGATGAAGCTGGCGATGCTTTCGGCGTCCACCTTGCTGTTGGTTCGGGTGAGAGCCTTCAGCGTTTCGTAAGGCTTCTCATATCCTTCGCGGCGAAGGATGGTCTGGATTGCCTCAGCAACCACATTCCACATATTGTCGAGGTCGCGGCTGATGGCTGCTTCATTGAGCAGCAGCTTGTGCAAGCCCTTGAGGGTGCTGTGAAGCGCTATCATCATGTGAGCCAACGGCACACCGACATTGCGCAGCACAGTGGAGTCGGTCAAGTCGCGCTGCAGGCGTGAAACCGGCAATTTGCCAGCCAGGTGGTTAAGAATTGCGTTGGCCAGACCGAGGTTGCCCTCCGAGTTCTCGAAGTCGATTGGATTCACCTTGTGAGGCATGGCTGAAGAACCCACCTCTCCGGCTTTGATTTTCTGTTTGAAATACTCCATCGAGATATATTGCCACATGTCACGGTCAAGGTCGATCATTATCGTGTTGATGCGAGCCATGGCATCGAAGAGAGCGGCCAGGTTGTCGTAGTTTGAAATCTGAGTTGTCCACTCCTCACGCTCGATGCCGAGACTCTCATTGAGAAATTTCTTGGCAAACGCACGCCAGTCGCGGTCGGGGAAAGCCACGCGGTGGGCGTTGAAATTGCCCGTAGCACCACCAAACTTGCCGCTCACCGGCACCTGCTTCAACAGCTCTATCTGCTTCTCCAAGCGATAGGCAAACACACGGATTTCCTTGCCCAAGCGTGTCGGCGACGCAGGCTGTCCATGGGTTTTGGCAAGCATTGGAATGTCTTTCCACTCCTCGGCATACTGGTTGAGCAAGCCAACCATCTCATCGAGCAGAGGCATGTAAGCCTCGTGGAGAGAGTCGCGGATGAGCATCGGCACCGAAGTGTTGTTGATGTCCTGCGACGTGAGTCCGAAATGGATGAACTCCTTATATTGAGCCAAGCCAAGACGGTCGAACTGCTCCTTTATGAAATATTCCACCGCTTTCACGTCGTGGTTGGTTACGCTTTCGATATCCTTCACGCGCTGCGCGTCGTCGACCGAGAATTTGGCGTAGATGTCGCGCAGCTCTCCGAAGAGTGCGTGGTCAATGCCCGCAAGTTGCGGCAACGGAAGTTTGCAGAGGGCGATAAAATATTCGATTTCAACTTTTACGCGATAGCGGATCAGCGCGTATTCAGAATAATAATTTTCCAAGACCTCCACCTTGCCGCGATAACGGCCGTCGATTGGAGATATGGCTGTCAGTGATGAGAGAGACATTTATGTTTGTTTTTAAGATTGATATTTTCAATAACTCTGCAAAATTACTATATTTTCACCAATCTGCAAGCATCGTAACGACATAAAATTTTTCATTTATTATCATTCTGATTATCCAACAGATACAGCATCAGACAAGCTTTTGCCGAAAAAAAATCTTTGCAAAAAATTTGGAGGATAAAAAAATTCGCCATACCTTTGCATCGCTTTTGAGAAGCAAGGGTGTTTAGCTCAGCTGGTTCAGAGCATCTGCCTTACAAGCAGAGGGTCGGCGGTTCGAATCCGTCAACACCCACAGCAAGAGTCGCTTTTTCAAGCGGCTCTTTTTTTTGTTCCCACCCTACCGTCAATTATATGTCAAGAATCGAAAAAGAAAAACGCGTGGTCGGCGTGATGGTGCGCCTCTACTGCCGCAAGAAGGAAGGCAACAGCGAACTTTGCGACAGTTGCCGTCAGTTGCTCGCCTATGCCGAGTCGCGGTTGGAGCATTGTCCGTTCGGAGAGCGCAAAACGTCGTGCCGCCGATGCACAGTGCACTGCTACAAGCCGTCGATGCGCCAACAGATGCGCGAGGTGATGCGCTTTTCAGGTCCGCGCATGATTTTCTACGAACCGCTGGAAACAATACGTCACATTTTCAAATAAAAACAACACCGACTATGGCAAAAAGAGAATACATCGAGAAAAACCGGCAATGGCTTGCCGACAAGGCGCAAGAGACAGGAGTGAAACCGCTGCCAAAAGGCATCTACTATAAAATCATCGCATCGGGCGACAAAGACGGACGCAAACCGTCGGCACGCAGCGTTGTCACCGCACACTACACCGGACGCACAATCAACGGGCGCACATTCGACAGCAGCCGCGGGGGCTCTCCCCTCGCAGCACGGCTCAGCGACCTCATCACCGGATGGAGCATCGCGATGCAACAGATGCACGTAGGCGACCGATGGGAAGTGTATATCCCGGCGGAAATGGCTTACGGCAAACTGTCGCAGCCCGGCATTCCCGGCGGCTCCACACTAATCTTCGACATGGAGTTGCTCAGCGTATATTAACGGCGACTGTTTCTGGAAAGCGTCAATAGCACTTTTTCCTCATAATACTGAGCCGGGGGACGACCATGCAGAGCATCCGTTCCCCGGTTCTTTCATTTTTTTTGCAATTCCATGAAATTTTTTTTCTGATTTTTTTTGATTTAGAATATAATGTTTGTATCTTTGTAGTATAAACTTACCAAACAAAATTAAAAAAAACTAATACATTATGAATGGGAATTTTAAGACCTTAATTGCCATCGCTGCGACACCCTTGTTGCTTTTATCGTGCAGCGATGAAGTTAAGCTCACCACCGAGGGCGAAGGTGAGAACCTTGTATCGCTAACAGTCCAGTTACCAGAAGAATTAGACACACGTGCATTCGGCGAAGCCTCGAAAATCAAATCTCTGAAATATGCCGTGTATCCACAAGGAGAACAGCAGCCCCTGGCAATGTTTGACGGCAAGGCTGCTGAAACCGTAGAAATGACCGGATTGTCAAAAAACGTGCAGCTCCAGCTGGCAAGCGGCAAGAAGTATGATGTAATCTTCTGGGCTGCCGCAGATGAGGTTGGCGCACGGTCGAAATTCGACGAAACGACACAAGTGGCTACACTCGCACCCACAGTGTGCAGCAACGAAGCCGACGACGCGTTTTTCGCCAAAGCGGAGATTGACGTGAACGGCAACCTTCAGCAAACCGTAAAACTCTACCGTCCGTACGCACAGCTCAACATCGGCACAGACGACCTTGCCGCCGCTACGGCATCGGGCTACACCGTGACAAAGACTCAAGTTGCAACGCAAGCCTATTCGGCAATCAACCTTGCGTCGGGCAGCGTCGTAGGCAACGCCACCGACGTGACCTTCTCCTATGCCGACATTCCCGACACCTCCGAAGCGTTTCCTGCCGGCTCCGCCTACAACTACCTGTCGATGAACTACGTGCTGGTGCCCGACTACAAGACCATAGCCGACGTCACTCTCGACTACACCAACGGTACGACACCGATGAAGCGCACATTCACGAGCGTTCCGCTGCAGCGCAACTACCGCACCAACATCTACGGATCACTGCTCACCAACAGCGTCGACTTCAACGTTGTGATTGAGCCTGCATTTATCGGCACACTCGGTATCGCCACCGACGAAGAGCTTGCCGACGCAGCATCTCACCACAACCGCCACGTGCAACTCGCCGACAACGTGCAGCTCGCCATCCCTGAGAACATCGCCGAAGGCGTAGTCATCACTGGCGGAACAAATTCGGTGCTGAAGATAAAGAACGGCTACCAGATACCCAACGACAACGTGACGTTCAAAGACATCACGCTCGCCCGCGACGACAGCGCCGGCGCCAGCGATGGATGCTATCTCAAAATCAACAGCGACAATGTGGTGCTCGACAATGTGAAACTCGGCATCATCAACCCTAATGAGCACTCATACGTAGGGGGCGGAATTTATCTGAACGGCGGAAAAACGCTGACTGTCAGAAACACTAACTTTACCATCAGAGCGGCTTATGGTGTGTTTGCCATGGATCCAGGCACAACCATCATTCTTGAGAACTGCAATTTCGGTCCTAAATTCCAACTCTGCACAAATCAGCCCGGAAACGGAAAACTTATTGCCCGGAACACGACATTCCGCGGATGGATGTCGGGATGGAGCGACGGTTATTTCGAGAATTGCACATTCGACTACGGTGATTTATGGTATCCATACGCCCGCTGCTATGGCAGCAGCGTGTTCAAGGACTGCGAATTTGGCCGCTACACCACAGCCACCGACAACCGCTGGCTTCCGACAGCCCCTAACAGAAAAGACGCCGAGGGCAACGCCATCTATGACTACGACTACGCTGTGTCATGCATGAAGCAGCATTCAATCATTGAATTTATCAACTGCCGGTACTCCGACGGCTCTGCGTTCAACAAGAATGTCTTCCTCAAAGGCACAACGGATTCAAGCGGAGACCCTGACAAAGTCATCATCAACGGTACGACATATACCGATATAAATGAGTTCACTTATTGGTGATGAATTATCTTTCATAGCATAGAGCGGGGACATTCCACAGCGGGATGCCCCCGCTTTAACATTTAATAGGCTGCGCCTCGGGAAAGAAAATCGAGCAAGCTCTTTTCTTTCCTCTCGGCTTGCACTATCTTTGCATTATGAAAAAGTTATTGGCTCTAATAATCATCTGCATCGCTATGCCCGTGGCGGCACAGGCGCAACGTCTCGACGTGAGCCTGCTGACGTGCTTTCCCGGACAGGAGGTGTTTGAACTGTACGGACACACAGCCATCCGCATCACCGACGGCGCGACGATGGACCGCGTGTATAACTTCGGACTGTTCTCGTTCAACCAGCCCCATTTCGTCTACCGCTTTGTTAAAGGCGAGACCGACTATGCCGTAGGAGGATACCCCACTGAATATTTCACACCAGAATATGCCGGCAGAGGCTCTAAGGTCGTGGAACAACATCTGCGGCTGTCTGAACAACAGGCATTATGGCTATTCAACGAACTTGAACGGCTTTGCCTGCCCGAAAACCGCGAATATCGCTATAATTACGTGCTCAACAACTGCGCCACGCGGCCGCGCGACCTCATAGAGCAAGCCGTAGGAGGCCTCTCCTATCCGCCGTCGGAACACCCCGACGCCACCTACCGCGACATCATGACACACTACGACTGCAACTACCCGTGGTATCAATTCGGCATCGACCTTGCCCTCGGACAAGGCATCGACCACCCTATTTCCGTCCGCCAGCAGATGTTTGCCCCAATAATCCTGATGAAGGAGATGGCAGGCGCTACCTATAAAACCGCCTCCGGACAACGCGTGGGCATCGTTGAAAGCACAAGCACACTCGTGGAAGGCAGCGAGAACGCCGTTCTGCCGCCCACACCATTCCTACTGTCGCCCCTGTTTATATGCTGGCTGACATTTGCACTCATCGCCGGCGCGACAGCCTTCGGCGTGGTGCGACACAAGCAGATGCGCTGGCTCGACACAGTGTGGTTCACGCTGACCGGACTTACCGGATGCCTCGTGTTCTTCCTTATCTTCATCTCCGAACACGAAGCCACCTCACCCAACTGGCTCGGCTTTTGGCTGAACCCGTTCTGCCTGTTCCCGGCAATTACAATTTGGATAAAATCAGCAAAAAAGTGGGTATATTCATATCATTTTCTTAACTTTGCGCTTGTTTTGATATTGCTTGTCGCGTGGCGGGCTTTGCCACAAACGGCAAACGCAGCGTTTTTCCCGCTGATGCTTTGCACGTTAGCGCGTTCAGCAGGCTATATCGTAAACTATAAGAGATGCGAAAAAAGAAGCAAGTAAACCGACTGATATCCTCAATGATATTCTCGCTCGTGGCGATGTCTGCCTTGTCGCAGGTGTCGTCGGGGCGTCCTACGCTCATTGTGGGCATATCAATCGACCAACTTCGCGGCGACTATCTCGACCTGCTCCAGTCGCAGTTTGGCAACGGAGGCTTCAAACGCCTCATGGCTGAAGGCGCGCATCTGGACAACGTGGTGTTTGACATGGCACAGCTCGACAAGACGACGTCGACAGCCGTAATCTACACCGGCACTTATCCCAACGTCAACGGCATCACAGGCGCCACAGTCTACAACGAAGAGGCGCGCCGCGTAACGCTGATTCTCAACGACCCTAAATTTATTGGCAACGCCACCGACGAGACGCTCTCGCCAATGGCGATAAAGGTGTCGACCATCAGCGACGAACTGCGTATGGACAACAACGGCATCGGCGACGTATACGCCATCGCCCCCGACGCACAACAAGCCATTCTGATGGCAGGACACGCTGCCAACGGCGCTTTCTGGATAAGCGACAAAACAGGTAAATGGGCTTCGTCTACATTCTACAAAGACTACCCTACAACCATCTCGACCCGCAACATGCTGATGCCTCTGCGCTCACGCCTCGACACGCTGACCTGGCGTCCGAGCATGGACATCAACAAATATCCCGACATTCCTCTCCACCGCACGTTCTATCCTTTCAAATACACGTTCAAGGACGGCGACGGCGTAGAGAAATTCAAGAGTTCGGCTCTCGTCAACGAGGAAATAACCTCGGTGGCCATCAATTGCCTGAACGACATGGCTCTGGGCAAACGCGCCACGGTCGACATGCTCAACATCGCATACACCGCAGCACCCTACAGATATGCGTCGGACAACGACAGCCGCATCGAGCTGCAGGACAAATATCTGCGTCTCGACCATCAGCTTGAGCGTCTGTTTGCCGCCATTGAGAAAAACGTTGGCGGCAACGCCTGCATCTTCGTGACGCCGACAGGCTATTTCGACGACATGTATGCCACCGACCCTCGGTTCAACATCCCGACAGGCGAATTCTCGTCGAAAAAGGCTGTGTCGCTGCTCAACATGTACCTGATGGCGCTCTACGGCAACGGAAGCTGGGTGAACGGATACTTCAACGAGAAAATTTATCTCAACGAGAAACTTGCAAAAGAGAAAAACGTTTCAGTCGAGGAACTGCGCAAAGTGTCGGGTGCATTCTTGCGCCGTATGGCTGGCGTAGACGAGGCATACTCCGTCGACGAGGTGCTCGACAATCCTGTCAGCGAGACACTGCTGCGGCTGCACAAGTCAATCACGTCGCAGGAAACAGCCGACGTGTTTCTGCAAATCGCGCCAGGATGGAAAGTGCGCGACGACTATAACAACCAGCAACAGCTGAAACAAGTCAACATCAACGCTGTATGCGCGCCGGCATTCATCATTGCGCCGGGCGTAAAGCCTCAGAAAATCACATCGCCAATCGACGCGGCGCTGCTGGCGCCCACCGTGGCACGCATCCTCAGAATACGCTCGCCCAACGGCGCGCGCATGATGCCGTTGTCGCTTAAAGACTAAGCGGCACTACAGCGCCGTGTGCCTCAGGCGCGACAGTGGATTTCCCGAGGCACGACAATACGATTATAAACAAAAAACTAAAATACATTATGGGACTCAATGATTTCCTGAAAAAAATTTTTGGAAACAAGTCGCAGCGCGACCTGCGCGAGATTCAACCAATCGTGGCTGAAATCAACAAGATTTACCCCACGTTGGAGAATTTGAGCAACGACGAGTTGCGCGACCGCATCACCAAAATCCGCGCAGCACTCAAAGACAGCGTTGCCGACAAACGCAAAGAGATTGCCGACATCAAGGCTGAAATCGAGAATGTGGAGTATGAAAACCGCGAGCCGTACTGGGAGAAAATCGACAAAATCGAGAAAGACATCCTTGAAGTGCTCGAAGACGAGCTTAACAAATATCTTCCTGAGGTATTTGCCATCGTGCGCGACACCGCACGCCGCTTCGCTCAAAATGAATCAATCGAAGTGACCGCGTCCGATTTCGACCGCGAACTCGCCGCCCAAGGCAAAGACTTCATTGAAATCAACGATGGCAAAGCCATCTACCACAACCACTGGATGGCAGGCGGAAACGAGGTGACTTGGGACATGATCCACTACGACGTACAGCTTATCGGCGGCATCGTGCTTCATCAAGGCAAAATCGCCGAGATGGCAACCGGTGAGGGAAAGACACTTGTGGCAACGCTGCCTGTGTTTCTCAACGCCTTGACAGGAAACGGCGTGCACATGGTCACCGTCAACGACTACCTCGCCAAACGTGACTCCGAGTGGATGGGTCCGCTCTACATGTTCCACGGTCTTTCTGTTGACTGCATCGACAAGACAGAGCCCAACTCTCCAGAACGCCGCCGCGCATACAACGCCGACATCACATTCGGTACAAACAACGAGTTCGGTTTCGACTACCTTCGCGACAACATGGCAACATCGCCTGCCGACCTCGTGCAGCGTCCACACAACTTCGCCATCGTCGATGAGGTCGACTCAGTGCTTATCGACGACGCCCGCACGCCGCTCATCATCTCCGGTCCGGTTGCCAAAGGCGACGACCAGATGTTTGACCAGTTCAAGCCGAACGTAGAGACAGTGGTCAACGCGCAACGCCGCCTTGTGACATCGCTGCTCACCGATGCCAAGAAGAAAATCGCATCCGACAACAAGGATGAGCGCAAGGAAGGCGCACTGCTGCTCTTCCGCGCCTTCAAGGGTCTGCCTAAATACGGTCCGCTCATCAAATACCTGAGCCAGGACGGCATCAAGCCTCTCCTGCTCGAGACCGAGGCTTTCTACATGCAGGACAACAACAAGCAGATGCCTATCGTCACCGATCCGCTCTACTTCGTAATCGACGAGAAGAACCGCAGCATCGAGCTGACCGACAAAGGTATCGACGTGCTCACTGGCAAGACCGACGACCCGACTTTCTTCATTCTGCCCGACATCACAACACAATTGGCAGAACTGGAGAACGAGAACATCTCCGACGAGGAGAAGGCCGAGAAGAAATCACAGTATGCACAGAACTATGCCATCAAGGCTGAACGCGTGCACACTGTCAACCAGCTGCTCAAGGCCTATACCCTCTTTGACCGCGACATCGAATACGTCATCGACGACGGAAAAATCAAAATTGTCGACGAGCAGACAGGACGTATCATGGAAGGCCGCCGCTACAGCGACGGTCTGCACCAAGCCATCGAGGCGAAAGAGGGCGTGAAAGTGGAAGCTGCGACACAGACCTTCGCAACAATCACCCTGCAGAACTACTTCCGCATGTATCACAAGCTTGCCGGTATGACTGGTACCGCAGAGACTGAGGCAGGCGAGTTCTGGGACATCTACAAACTCGACGTCGTGACCATCCCGACCAACCGTCCGGTGGCACGCATCGACATGAACGACCGCGTATACAAGACAAAGAAAGAGAAATACAACGCCGTAATCGACGAAATCCAGAAGATGGTAGAAGCTGGACGCCCTGTGCTGGTCGGAACAACATCTGTGGAAATCTCCGAGTTGCTGAGCCGCATGCTCCAGCTGCGCCGCATCCCTCACAACGTGCTCAACGCCAAGTTGCACCAGAAAGAGGCTGAAATCGTGGCACGCGCCGGACAGAAAGCCGTGGTGACAATCGCAACCAACATGGCTGGTCGTGGTACGGACATCAAACTGACTCCTGAAGTAAAAGCCGCCGGAGGTCTGGCAATCATCGGTACGGAACGCCACGAGTCACGCCGCGTCGACCGCCAGCTGCGCGGACGTGCCGGACGTCAGGGCGACCCGGGTTCTTCAGTGTTCTTCGTGTCGTTTGAAGACACCGTGATGCGTCTGTTTGCAACCGACAAGGTTGTCAAGATGCTCGACCGTCTCGGACTTAAAGAGGGCGAGCCTATCGAGGCCGGCATGGTGACCCGTTCAATCGAGAACGCACAGAAACGCGTGGAAGAAAACAACTTCGGCATCCGTAAACGCCTGCTTGAATATGACGACGTGATGAACGCACAGCGCAAGGTGATCTACTCCCGCCGCCACCATGCATTGATGGGTGAGCGTATCGGCATCGACATCATGAATATGCTCTACGAGACTGCCGGCAACATCGTGAAGCGCTACGGATCGCAAAGCGACTACGAGGATCTGCGCATGGATGTGCTTACCACATTCGGTTTCGAGCCTTCATTCACTGAAGATGAATATAAGAAGATGGGCACAGACAAGCAGGTTGACGCCATCTACCGCCAGGCAATCGCCACATTCAACCAGCGCACAGAGAAGATGGCAGAGGCTGCCATGCCGGTGATTTCCGACATCGTGGAAAACCACGGAGGCAAGGGTCTTGTGCGCGTGCCTATCACCGACGGCAAGCGTGTGTTTGGAATCACTGTCGACCTTGAGGAGTCGTACAACGAAGGCTGCAAAAACATCGCCAAGGCTTGGCAGAAGTCAATCTTGCTGATGAGCATCGACGAGGCATGGAAGGAGCACCTGCGCGAACTCGACCAGTTGCGCCAGTCGGTTCAGAATGCAAGCTACGAGCAGAAAGACCCGCTGGTAATCTACAAAATCGAGTCGTTCAAGATGTTTGACGCAATGCTCGACAACATGAATGCAAAAGCCGTGGCTTCGCTGACACGCGGTCAAATCCCTGTGCAGGCACAAAGCCAACCGCCACGCGAACAGCAGGTTCCAGCGCAGGCTGAAGAGGCAACAGAAACCGACAACAGCCCACGCATCCCGGCACCGCGCTACAGCAACACGTCAGTGTCGCCGTCGATGCCTACGGCAGAACCGGTGGCAGCGCCAGAACGCCGCGACGACTACCGCAAATACACCGCCCACAAGGAGGAGTATCCAGGACAGGACGAGCAGCGTCAAGCAGCACGCGCTCCGCAAGGTCCACACCACACCGACCCTATCAAAGTAGGACCGAAAGTGGGACGCAATGACCCATGTCCATGCGGCAGCGGCAAGAAATACAAGAACTGCCACGGCAAAGGACTTGTTTAAGCCTTTGACTAAAGCATAACTCAAAAAGAAAGCACTTCCTGACATCGCGTCGGAAGTGCTTTCTCCATTATATAACCAAAAATCCTAAACATACATCAGAATGCGACCACATGCTTCTCTGTGCCCAGCAAGCCGCCGGCAATACCGAATCCGCCGTCGACGTTGCTGTGTATCTGCACAGCCTCCGTCTGTGCGTCGTTAATCGTCTGCAAATAGACCTGATAGAGCATCACCGACTTCAGATAGTAGTATAAATCCTCGGTCAACGACTGCAACTCCACCTCCACTATGCGCTTACCCACATCGCCTTTGCGCAAACGTGTGGTCACCGTGCACTCATTTCCTGGGCCACCGGCAGCCGTGCCGGCAAACACGTTGCTGAAATCCTTATACCATCCTTTGCGTGGCTTCGACAGCCGGATATCCTGAAACAAAGGATCGTAGGAATGATAACAATCATTGGTGTCATACACCGTCTTGCCGTCGACAACCTTCTCCGTGAGGCTGCGCACGTTGAGACGGTAATAGCCCGACGGCTCCAGCCCCTTCATCCTCAGAGAGATGTCGACCACCGTGTCCTGTCCACCGTCAAAATACCCGGTTTCAAGTTGGTCAAGCAGATAGTCCTGCTGATATTTCCGAGTTCCTACAATCTCGACTGTCGGGGCAACCGTAGGCATAGTGAAATTTGCCGATGCCGACGGAAAATTCTGTTCAGAGGCAGAAACCGCAATCACATCGCCAGCCTTCGGACGATAGTCGCTGCGGAAACGGCAATGCTCGGCATCGTAGACCATCTCCACCGGAGAGGCGCCGTTGACCGAATATGTCACCGTGGCAAACCGCAGCGTGGCAGCCTTCAGAAACGTTTCCACTACATTCGGTCCTTCCGTGCCGACAACACCCGTGCGGTATGTGCGCGCCACGATGGCCTCCAGCGTAGTGTCGGGCGACGCCACCATACTTATCGCTATCACATTGAGGTTCTCTCCGCCCTCGTCAAAGCCAAGCTCTTTCTCACAGCCCGTGAGCACCACCGCAACGATGCTCAACGCTGAAATCAAATATTTTAACCGTTTCATTTTATCAAAATTTTAATGTGTAGGTCAACGACGGCATAAACGGGAACATACAAATGCCTTTCAGCACATATTTTTTGTCATTTGTCCCGATATAAACGCTGTTGATGTTCTGTTGGTTGTACAAATTATAGAACGACAGGTTCACCTCGCTCGCACCGAACCCTCGATGATTCACCGAATATGTTATGCCGACATCAAGATGATGCACGTCGGGAAGCTTGTAGTTGTTGCGCTCACGATAAGTGACAAACAGGCCTGGCATTTCCGCCCAATGTGCGGCATCATCACGATTCTGCATATATTCCTGTTCTTTAAGCGTGCTGGATTCCGGTCTGATACTCGGATCCCATTCCTGCAGCACGCCGCCATACATTGATGTGTTTGCCAATATACCGCGGCGGCCGCTCTGATAAGTCCACGATGCCGACAGTTTCCAATGCTGTCCCAATCGCTGCACCACAACGATGTTGAAATTATGCCGCTTGTCGTTGCCGGCAAGAAACTCGCGTCCGCCGTTCAGTTCCTGCCCCGGGCGGTCGAATGTGCGCAACGATTTTGCCCATGTGTAACTCACCCAACCGGTAGTGTTGCCCACAGAGCGTTGAGCCATCAGCTCCACGCCGTAGGAGCGTCCCTTGCCGAGGCTGACAAGACTCTGCCAATCGCCGGTGCAATTGAGCCACGACGCTCCGTTGTTGTATTCCAGCACATTGTCCATCGTCTTGTAATAGCCCTCAACCGACACCTCAAGACCTTTCATAATTTCATAGTTGACACCACCGGCATACTGGTTGGAGCGCATAAGCGGAATTTTTTCAGTCACAGGCACCCAAATGTCTGACGGCATCACGATATTGCTGCTGCTCAACAGATGCACGCCCTGCGCCATCCGTGCATACGACAGTTTCAACGCCATGGCAGGCGTAAGCAGGAAGCGCACCGAAGCGCGGGGCTCAAGCGAGCCGTATGTCTTGTTTTCAACAGAAAACAACGAATAGCGCAACCCGACATTTGCCATCAGCCACGAAGCCACAGTCCAATCGTCCTCGGCATATACGCTTGCCGTCAGCAAGTTCTGCCGTTTGCCTATTGTTCTGTCGGTTTCCATACGCGTTTCCTTAGTCGGTGTATAATCATAATTGTAACTATAGGCATGGATTATCGGCGACAACTGCTGCAACGAGCCTTTGGCACCCCATCGCAAATCGTGGGCAGCAACAGGGCGAAATCTGAAGTCGGCAGTGATAGAAGCATCATTCACCTTCGAATCATAACGTGTTTCCGACACCTCTTCTGTCTTCCTCTGCAATTGTCCCATCTTCCGACTCTCATAATATCCCGACACATTCTGCGACAGTCTATAGTCATACAGACTGAAACTCGCGTTGACATTCATAAGGAATCGGTCGCCGGCTGTATGCGTCCAATACAAACTCGACACCAGGTTGCCCCAATTGTTTTTTGTCTCATTTTTTTTAGTTCTAGTCTCACCACTCTTGCTTCCGAAATTAGTCTCACTATCGGTAGGAGAAGAATTGCTAACGTCCTTGCCCCAATAGAACACAGCCGACAGCCTGTCGCGCTCCGAGAAGCGATGCACCAGTTTAGCGTTGACATCATAAAAATTCATCTTGGCATACGGCTCCATCGCATTCTCATTGTCGTACACGCTTTTTAGCAAAGGCTGCACAATGGCGTCGAAATAAGAAGCGCGAGCTGCCACATTGAACGACGTATGCCCCTTCCATATCGGACCCTCAGCCTGCACCTTCGACGACAACATTCCTATGGATGCACTGCCATGATATGACTCAAAGTCACCCTCACGCACACCTATGTCGATCACACTCGAAAGGCGTGAGCCGTAACGAGCCGGAAAAGCGCCTTTGTAAAGCACCACATTGTCGACCATCTCGGAATTGACTGCCGACACGAAGCCCTTCAGATGCTCTCCATTGTAAAGCGTTGAGCCATCGAGCGTAATCAAATTCTGATCGTAATTGCCCCCTCGCACAAAGATTCCCGCTGTGCCGTCGCCCGACGACTGAACGCCCGGCAAACGCTGAAGTGACTTCATCACATCAATCTCACCAAACAATGCCGGCACCTCCTTCACCTGCTGCGATGTCAGCACCTGTGCGCTCATCTGCGAGGATTTAACGCCAAAGTCATGACGCGCGCCATAGACCTGCACATCGCGCAACTCCGTGCCTCGCTGCAGCCACACCTCAACAGGCGCACTTCCTGACTTAATCTGTATTGTTGTCTCTTTATATCACACATAGCTTATCCGCAAATCAACCGTCTTCCCTTCCGGGATTGCCATTTCAAAGCGTCCATCAGAATCGGTTGATGTGCCTTTCGCCAACGACTTGGCATAGACGCTTGCCGAAGGCAAGGCCTCTCCGCTCTCATCGTCGACAACACGACCCGTCACAGTCTGCCCCACCGCCGTAGCCGCCAAAACTGCAGACAACAGCAATATACATATCCGTATCATAATGCTTATTGTTTATTCAACCTGATAATTCCATGGACTGCATCTTTTGCCAACAGAAGCAATGCGCTCGATAATAGTTTTTTCATAATTTTTAGGTTTGGGTTATTAATAATTGGATTGTAATTTTTCATTTTATATTTTCCGAGCGCAATATAATTGTTTTTTTAAATTTTTCCAAGCGAATTTATATCTTTTTTTAAGTAAACATCAACAGAAACCGCGTTTTTTGCGTAAAAGTTAAAACAAGTTTGAATGCTCTGCTCTCGGCTTGCACTATCTGTTGAATAAAATAGCTGCGGCTCAGAAAAGAAAATTGAACAAGTTCTTTTCTTTCCACCCGGCTTGCACTATCTGTTGAATAAAATAGCTGCGGCTCGGAAAAGAAAATTGAACAAGTTCTTTTCTTTCCACTCGGCTTGCACTATCTTTTCATAAAATAGGCGGCGCCTCGGAAAAACATTTTCAAACAAGTTTGAATGTTTTTCGCTCGGCTTGCACTATCTTTTCATAAAATAGGCGGCGCCTCGGAAAAACATTTTCAAACAAGTTTGAATGTTTTTCGCTCGGCTTGCACTATCTTTGCAATGATATTTCGCGAAAATGGAAAAACAAATTGAAATTAACGGAGTCAACTTCAACTATAGCGTTGAGGGAGAGGGCATTCCTGTGGTGCTGATGCACGGATGGGGTTGCAACCGTACAACGCTGGCAAGCATCGAGAAGCTGCTTGTGCCATATTTTAAAGTCTACAACGTAGACTTCCCCGGCTTCGGCAAAAGCACTGAGCCACAAACAGTCTGGGGCATAGAGGATTACACCCGTCTAACAGAGGAGCTCCTGAAAAAAGAGAACATCGAAAACCCTATACTGCTCGGGCATTCGTTCGGCGGACGCGTAGGCATCCTGTTGTCGTCGCGCAACAAGGTGCGCAAACTGATCCTTGTCGATGCCGCAGGCATAAAGCCGCGCCACTCAATGAAATACTACATCAAGGTTTACACCTACAAGACGGTGAAACACGCCCTGCCGCTGCTTCTTGGCAAAACAAAAGGCGAGGAAATGCTCAACCGCTACCGCAAACGCGTGGGGTCGAGCGACTATTCAAGCGCATCGGTGCGTATGCGCCAGATTCTGAGCAAGGTGGTCAATGAAGATTTGACATGGGCATTGCCTAAAATCAGCTGCCCGACACTGCTCGTATGGGGCACCGCCGACACTGCCACTCCTATCTCTGACGCCCGCAAGATGGAACGGCTAATACCGGATGCCGGACTGGTGGAGTTTCCCGGCGTGGGACATTACAGCTTCCTCGAGAATCCATATCAGTTTGCAGCCGTAATCAACAGTTTCTTAGATAAAGACAAAACTATAAAGTAATGGAATTGACCGTGACTATCCTCGCCGCCGTAATGGTGGCAACAACCGCTTTCTACCTGCTGCAGGTTTACAAGTTCGACCTGCAGATGATGCAGCAGAACTCTTACCGCAACGATCGCTACTTCAAGTGGTGGCGCATGAGCAAGGACTACGCCTCGATGTCGAGAATCTCCGACCTTGCGGTGTTCCTGCTTCTCGTCTCGATGTTTCCAAAGGTGGTGACTCTGCCGATTGCAATCATTGTTTTTGCAATCAAGGCAGCAATCCTGCTCAAAAAGAAATATAAAAAGCCACTGGTGATGACCAAACGCGTGTGGCGTCTGCTCTCGGCTATGATTGTCGCCACGCTGGTTGTGGCGGCACTGTCGTGCTCACCACATGCCGATGCCGGCATCAACATCACCGCCGCAGGGGCTGCGCTCACAGCGATGGCTGTGCTTTCGTGGGGCGTGCTCGCTCTGTGCAACGCAGCGATGCAGCCTGTCGAGAAGTCAATCAACAACAGCTATGTCAACGACGCGCGCCGCATCATCGGCGAAATGCCGTCGCTGAAGGTGGTCGGCATCACGGGCAGTTACGGCAAGACAAGCACCAAGCATTATCTGAACCGCATCCTTAGCGAACAGTTCAACGTGGTGATGACTCCTGGCAGCTTCAACACTCCGATGGGCGTGACCCGCACCATCCGCGAGATGCTGAAGCCGTACACCGAAATTTTCATCTGCGAGATGGGCGCCAAGCAACGCGGCGACATCAAGGAAATCTGCGACATCGTGCATCCGCAATACGGCATAATAACCGCTGTGGGCGAGCAGCACATGGAATCGTTCAAATCGATAGAGAATGTGCAACGCACAAAGTTCGAGCTTGCCGACGCTCTCCCTGCCGACGGCTTCTGCGTGGTCAACGATGACTTCCCATACGTGGCCAATCGCGAAGTTGACAACACTTCGTGCCTGCGCTATGCCGTGCAAGCCACCGCAAACGCCGACTACACCGCGCGCAACATTGAATATTCGGAACACGGCACCCGCTTCGACGTGGCAGACAAAAAAGGCGGCACCGTGATGTCGCTCGAAACGCGTCTTGTGGGCGAATGCAACATCTCCAACCTTCTCGCCGCCGTTGTCATGGCGATGAAACTGGGTGTGCCAGCCGACAAAATCCGCTATGCCGTAAGCCAGATTGAGCAAGTGGAGCACCGCCTCAACATGAAGCGCACTCCAGGCGGAGTGACAATCATCGACGATGCGTTCAACTCCAACCCTCACGGATCGCGGATGGCTCTCGACGTGCTTGCCAGAATGACCCGCGGCAAGCGCATCGTGGTAACGCCGGGAATGATTGAGCTCGGCGACCGCCAGCAGGCTCTCAACGAGGCGTTCGGCGAGCACATAGCGGAAACGGTGGATGTGGCAATCGTCGTAGGACAATACAACCGCGACGCCATTGTGGCGGGCATAAAGAAATCAGGCACGTTCAACGACGACAACCTGATTGTGGTCGACTCGTTTGCCGAGGCTCAGCAACGTCTTGCCTCGCTTCTGCAAATGGGCGACACCGTGCTCTACGAGAACGACCTGCCCGACACCTTCAAATAAGCAATCAATAAAACAACCCATAACAATACAAAAAGAAAATGAAAACAACTGTTGCTGTATTCTTCGGAGGTCGCTCCGTTGAACATGAGATTTCCGTGATTTCCGCCTCACAGGCAATGCACGCAATGAACCGCGACAAATACAACGTCATACCAGTATACATCACGAAGCAGGGCCGTTGGGTGACCGGCGACGCACTTTTCGACGTAAAGAACTACCGCGACATGAAGGCCCTTGTAGAAAAATGCGAAGAAGTCTACATGCGTCCTGAGTTCGGCGACTTCAACCTCTACCGCGCAAAGACAAAACTTTTCGGCGGACACAACGTCTATGCAGCCATCGACGTGGTCATCCCTGTGCTTCACGGCACAAACGGCGAGGACGGCATCTTTGAGGGCGTGCTCGAGACCATCGGCGTGCCTTACGCCGGCTGCAACACAGTGTCGTCGGCCAACGGTATGGACAAGGTGACAATGAAGATGATTCTCAAGGACTGCGACATCCCTGTGGTAGACTACGTATGGTTTACCGACAAGCAATGGTACCGCGAGAAAGACGAGTTGGTAAAGAAAGTGGAAGAGCGAATCGGCTATCCTGTAATCGTGAAACCTGCCAACCTCGGATCAAGCGTGGGAATCAGCTGTGCAAAGACACGCGAGGAATTGCTCGACAGCGTTGAGACCGCACAACAATACTCCACACGCATCATCGTGGAGGACATGGTGGAAAACCTCAAGGAAATAAACTGCTCAGTGCTCGGCGACTGCGACGACTGCCAACCATCGATTCTTGAAGAGCCTATCAAAACCGGCGCGTTCCTGAGCTACGACGACAAGTATAAAGGAGGAACAAAGGGCGCGAAAGGCATGCAGGCTTCCGACAAGCGCATCCCTGCCGACCTGCCGAAAGACATCACGGAGCGCATCCAATTCCTCGCCAAAGAAACATTCCGCGTATTGTCGTGCCACGGCGTGAGCCGCGTTGACTTTATGGTCGATGCCAGCACCAACAATGTTTTTGTCAACGAAATCAACACAATCCCTGGGTCTCTGTCGTTCTATCTGTGGGAGGCCACAGGAATCAAGTTTGACGAACTGATGGACCGCCTCGTGCAGCTGGCTCTGAAGCGCAAACGCGAACAAGGCCAGAAAACAACCAACTTTGACCAGAACATCTTCAGCCTCGGTGGAGGCGTGAAGGGCGCGAAAGGCGCAAAGTGCTAATATTCAGACGCAATCTCATAAAAAAACGCCTGCAGTCATCGATTTGCAGGCGTTTTTTGCGTTTTTTATTCTCCCATCACGGTAGCCACGATGCTTCGGCTGCCGCCGGAATCGCGGAATTCGCAGAGGTAGATGCCCTGCCACGTGCCGAGAGCAAGGCGATGTGCGGAGATTGGAATCGTAATGCTCACACCGAAAAGCGACGACTTGGCATGGGCAGGCATATCGTCGAGACCCTCAAGCGTATGCTCGTAATATGGTTCGCCCTCACACACAAGGCAATCCATGATGCGCGCCATGTCGCCACGCACGTCGGGGTCGGCATTTTCGTTGATTGTAAGCGCGCAGGAAGTGTGCTGCACGAATAGATTCAGCAACCCGGTCTCGGGCAGCTGCTGCGGGATGCCGCTCATAATTTCTGAAGTGATCAAATGGCATCCTCTCCGCTTTGGAGACAGTTTTAATACGGTTTGTTTTATCATTGTTTCTGTGTTATAAATTCATACGTCAAATCGACAGCCTTCCGGAAAGCCTCATCCTGTCCGGGCACTGTGATGAAAAGATGCACTGCATCAGGAAATTCCACTCTTTCAATCCGTCCGCCTGATTTTTCAGCCAGTTCGCAGCCCTGGTCTCTAAGGATGTCGCGTCCGGCAGCGACAAGAAGAGTGCGCGGCAGACGTCTCAGTCGCTCCCCGCTGCACAATCCCACACTGACGGCATGGTTTTCCGAATCCGTTCCGCCAAGATAGGCGCGGTTGAACGCCTCCATCAAATCCGCATCGAGCCCGTAGCCGCTGCCATATTTACGCCACGACTCCGAGCCGTCGGCAAAAGCCTTCGTGACCGGATAAAAAAGCACAAGCGACTCCAACGCGCCACGGCATTCATCGGAAAGAGCCACAGCAAGAGCAAGATTGCCACCCGAGCTGTCGCCTCCGGCGCTGATGCGCGATGCGTCTATGCCCAACAAAGCGGCATTGTCGCGGGCGTATGCCACCGCATCGCAGCAGTCGTGCAGTCCGCACGGGAACGGATGTTCGGGAGCAAGCCGATAGTCAACGGCAAGCACCTTCACGCCACCCATAGCCGCCACCGCGTCGCAAAACCGCGCACAGCTGTTCAGACTGCCGAAAGTCCAGCCGCCGCCATGGAAATAAACCAGCAACGGCAACCTCCCGTCGACACCGCTCGGCTCATAAAGCCGCAACGACTCCGACAACTGCCTCACACTGACATTTTCCGACAGCGTCTGACGCGTGTTCCGCGAATTGCGCACAGCCATCAAAGCGGCATTATCGCCGGCAATGGCTTTCTCCACTGCAAGAGTCTGTGTCTGCTGCAACCCGTCGGGCAACGCCTGCAGGAATCCGTCAGCCTGACGGCGCATGACACTGTCGGCGGCGCCACCGACAGCAGCGGTTGCAGCAAAAGCCACAGCAATCATTATTTCCCCGAAACCCATAATTATTCACTTAAGAAATCAGGCATCGGTCCGCCCTGCGCATCATTGCCAAGCCCCATAGCCGACGCGTCAACAGCATTCGGCTGTCCGTCGGCAGGCGCAGGAATGTAGACCTCCTGCGGTCCCGGGTCGTCATTGATTTTCGACGCCATCGTACCCTTCTCAAACGGCATTGGCTCCGAACGGTTCTGGAAACGTGCGAACCGTGCGACAAACGTCATTTCAATATCGTCGACCGAACCGCTACGGTGCTTCGCCACGATAAACTCAGCCATGCCGCGGATATCCCTGTTCTCAGCGTCTGTAGTAGAACGCGTATAATATTCCGGACGGTGGATAAAGCAAACAATATCGGCATCCTGCTCGATGGCACCCGACTCACGAAGGTCGCTCAACTGCGGACGCTTGTTGCCGTCGTTGCGTTCCTCCACCTTACGGCTCAACTGCGACAGTGCGATTACCGGGATGTTAAGCTCTTTGGCCAACTGCTTGAGGCTTCGTGAAATCATACTCACCTCCTGCTCGCGGCTTCCGAACTTCATACCCGTAGCGTTCATCAGCTGAAGGTAGTCGATGATGATAATCTTCACACCATGCTCCTTCACCAGACGGCGCGCCTTCGTGCGCAACTCGAGGATTGACAGAGACGGAGAGTCGTCGACATAAAGCGGCGCGCTGAAAAGGCTTCGCACACGCGAGTTCAACTGCTCCCACTCCTGCCGGCTCAGACGTCCGCTCTTGATTTTCTCGCCCTCAATCTCGCAAACGTTTGAAATCAAACGATTGACCAGCTGAAGGTTTGACATTTCAAGCGAGAATATCGCCACCGGAGTGTTGTAGTCGACAGCCATATTCTTCGCCATCGACAGCACAAACGCCGTTTTTCCCATCGCCGGACGTGCGGCAATGATTATAAGGTCGGAGTTCTGCCATCCCGACGTCAGCTTGTCAAGATTGTGGAAACCGGTCTGCAGACCGCTCAAGCCGCTTTCACGCTTGCCGGCGGCCTCAATCTGCTCCATGGCAGAATTGATTACAGGGTCAATCTGCGTGAAGTCCTTCTTCAAGTTGCCCTGCGAGATTTCAAACAATTTACCCTCAGCCTCCTGCAAAAGGTCGTCGATGTCATACGACTCGTCAAACGACTTTTTCTCTATCTCAGAGCAGAACGAAATCAGTCGGCGCGCCAAGAATTTCTGAGCCACGATGCGCGCATGGTATTCGATATGCGCCGCCGAAGCCACATTGGATGTCAATTCAGAGATGCGCACCGGACCGCCCACATCGTCGAGCGCGCCGTCGGCACGCAGCTGCTGCGTGACGGTAAGCATGTCGATGGGTTGCTGCATCACACCGAGCTTGTTGATTGCAGCATAAATTTTTTGGTTTCCAGGGTCGTAGAACGACTCCGGTCGCAACAAGTCGCACACAATGGCATAGGCATCGCGCTCAAGCATCAACGCTCCAAGCACCGCGTCTTCAATCTCCTTGTCCTGAGGCTGAATCTTCGCGTCGTCGGTAAACTGCGCCTTGCTTCGAGCCGACTTCCATTGCTCCGCCTTGAATTTGCGGAATTCCTGGTACTCACGGAAATCACTGTATTCCTTGGAATTCTTTATATCGTTAACGTTCTCCATACTTCATTCTTTTCAACGGCAAATGTAGGAAGATTTAATGAAACTGCCTACTTCTTTCTTCCAAGAATTACCAACAACTTGCCAACCGGCATTGTCGACAGCCTGTTGAAAACAAGTTGAGGCGGCACGTCGTCCGACGTTCCGCCTCAACTGCTAAAAGCTAAACTATAATACTATCTAAACTTATCCTAATTCACGATTACTTTCCGCGTTGTGCCATCCGCCCTGACTACATATATGCCCGGCTGAAGATTTTCAGACCCACACATCTTGCCGTCAAGCGAATACACTTGGAAATCATGGCAACCGTCGACCACAATCGACCTGCCGACCACTTTCACCATAATATTCTCATCAGATGCAGGAACCGACACCGAAGAATATCCCGGATTGTTGTATGGGTCTGTAGGAAAAACAATCATCGATGGAAACCAATAGTTGGCAATCATCGGATAGTCATTCTTCAGGACTCCATCGGATGTATAGCGCCGTGTGGCGTACGTCTGGTCCTGAAACTGATGAAACACCGACGCATACAGCTCGTCGGTCTGCGGATGGATGCCAAGCGAGCATCCGTAGATATGCCAATCGCCAGGCTCAGAAGAGAAATCGATGATTTTCTCAATCTTATGGCTGTCGGTATCGAAACGGAAAACGCAATAGGTCGTAAACCAGCTGTTGACGCCGCCGCACCAATAAAGGCTGTTGGTCACCCGCGACGCGCACATCGGGTCGGGAGTCCATGCATACCATGAGTTTGACGGCGGATACATTCCTTCGCCGTCGATATGCACCACCTCGCGCTCCAACGTCGTAGGATTGACCTTGACCACATATGGCAACGTCGCTCCCATGCCTTGCACGTTTTTGGCTACTGCATACCACAGATTGCCGTCTTTCGACCGCACTATCGTCGAGCCTATTCCCGAAGCTGGGCGTTTGCCTGTTTCCGCTTCAACAACATCATCGACAATACCCATGTCAAGCACATCGACAACCTTGTCGGTCTGCGTGTCGACCACCAGCAGTCCATATTGCTGATGCACGGCAAAGACTTTTCCACCGGCAAGAACCATCGTTCCCGTCTGCCCATAATACAACGAACTGCCGGAATCAGTGTTGGGCTTGTCGTCGTCACCGAGATTCGGGTTGCCCGAGCCCTCCACCTGACGTTCAATCTCAAGAGTCTCAAGATTGAGCACCCAGATGCCGTTGCTCGTCGACACATACCCCTTTTTGTCGGTCACTCCGCAGAAAGCACGGCCGTCGCACTGCCTCCCCGAGGGGTCGATAATCTGAAGCTGCTTGATGAGCTTCATTGTCTTGGCGTCGGTCACCGAAATGCGTCCGCCCACTACAGAAGCCCCAGGATCTTTCTCCTGTTTGGCAATCAGATACATACGTCCGTTCCATATGGCACCATACTGATTCGTGCAGCCCAATTCCTTTCCTGGATTCTCCGCCTGCACAATGCGATAGCGCCAATAATCGCCGTCTACATCATCGGGCAACAAGTAATTGACCGTTGAATTCTGGTGTCCATACCAGTCTTCGTTGACAATCATGATGCCTTTCGTGTAGTCAGTCTCCGACGCCTTGACTGTGTTCAAGACTCCGGCGGCAAATGCCGCAACGATTATTGCTCGTGATAATATTTTCATTTAAAAAGCACATTGAAAAGTGAGCCCGAACGGTCAACAACCGCTCAAGCTCACTTGATTAACACTTACTTGATTGAAAATTTCAGCGTATGGCTGCCGCTGGTTGCCGCAATGACGTAGACTCCTGACGGAAGCGTCAATGCCACGCGCGCGCAATCAGATTCGGCAACAAACGCACCGACAACACGACCCGCCATGTCATAGACCGCGAAGGTGGTTCCTGCCATATTCTTCACAGTTACAATATTGTCGCAAACCGACAATGTGCCGGCAGCGCCATCAACATTGTGAATGCCTGAAGCCGAATCCTCCACAGCATAAGGAATGCTGACCGTAGTGGTCTTGCCGTTTGACTCCGCCTTTACATTGAGGTTACCGTGACCGGCAATCAACGGAGTGATTGTAAGCACACCGTTTTCAAGCGTAGCGTTGACCAGTCTCTTGTCAGAGACCGTGTTGTCGGCAGCGACAGCGTCGCCTCCTACAATCGACAAGCGTATTGCCGCATCGATATTGTCCTTGTCGGTCACATAATCCTTAAGGTCGATTGTAAATATGTCGCCATCCTTTGCCAAATCAACACTCACCTCAGGGAGATTGCTGAACTCTGGAGCATATTTATCGGGGAAAATCGGCATTGAAGGGAACCAATAATAATCCTTCAGCTTGATTGTGTTCACGATGTCGCCTGTCTTGCAGTCAACAAAGTGGAGCCAATTGTAACGATAGTTTGACGAAGCGCCATGGGTTGCAGCCACGAGCAGCTGATTCTTGCGGTCGTCGTAGCGCACACCGGCATAAGGAGCCTGGAACGTTTTGCTGTCAACACCCGCCAAATTGTTTGGGAACACAAACACCGGTTGGATTCCTGCGATGTCGGAACCTACGGTCCACTTGTAATAGCCCGTGTTGCCCGAAACAATTGAAGCCTCAACTCCGGCACCATACCAAATGGCGTTTTCACTCTTTGAAGCAAAGAAATTGGTTGAGCGCCATGCTCCCCATCCGCAAGTGACACGCTGTCCCTCCGGAAGGTCAACACTGTCGGTCACGTCGAGCGTACTCGGGTCGATGCAACGGAATGTGCACAAACCACTTGAGGCACCGGCAGTAGTGGCAACCCACACATTGCCGTCGGCAGTGACAGTGATGCCCTGAGGATAGCCTATGCCGGAAGCATCGTTGCTTTCTACCGGGAATGTCTTGACCACCTTGTCTGTGGCAATGTCTATGACATGCACACCCACACCCTGCTGGATTGCAAACGCATATTTGCCGATGGCAACCATGTCGCCAATCTGTCCGTTGTACTTGTTCTCACCGGAAGCAATACCATCGACCATTCCGCCCAAAGTAAGCGTACGGGTGTCGAGCACCTGAATGCCGGCTGTCGATCCGAGATAAACCTTGTTTTCAGAAACGCCGACACATGCGCGTCCGTCACCGTCACCGTTGCCGTCGCCGTCGGTGTCTGCGCCGATATAGTCGAACGCAGCCAATTTTTTGAGCGTCTTGGCATCAGCCACCACAACACGTCCGCCACCCTTGCGAGGGTCGCCGCCGTCGGTCGCCTGCTTCGACATCACGATAAGTTTGTCGCCATAGATGATACCGTACTGCGACGTGCAGCCAAACGACTCATATTTGTTTTGCGACTCATACACGCGGTATTTCAATTCGCCATTGTCGGCAATATAGTTGATTGAGCCGTTAGAATGCCCGAACCAATCCTCGTTGAGCCAGAACGTACCATTCTGATAACTGTCGGCAAGCGGTTCGCGGTTTGGCTCAAGCACGTTGACCGTATAAGTCGTCGATGCGCCGGAACCATCCTGTGATGTGAACGTAACGTCGACAGTGCCTGTCTTGTGAGTAATCAATTCCCAGAAACTGCGCGACGGGTTGAAAGCCCTTGCAGCATAAGTGGTAGCCACCTCAGGATCGCTTACGCTGACATCGTAGGTCTGAATATCGGCATTCGCAGGCTCTACCGTAGGCGACAGAGCGAGGATGTCGAGATATGTAAGATTGATAGTCTTGTCGCCGTTGCCAAGCACAAAACCGGTAACCGGATTACGCAGCGCGGCATGCACTGTAATCGTTGTCTTGACAGCAGGGTCGGTCTTCAACGCAGCTGTAATCACAGCGTCGCCCTCAACGCGCTTCACGCTGACCGCGCCGGTGCGCTTGTTCACGCTTGCCACTTTTGTGTTGCTCGATGAGAATTCAATCTTGTCCAGCGAATAAGCATCGCTATAAAACTCAAGCGTCGGAGTGAACGACTCATCGAAATGGGCGTCATATTCCGCATCTGTGAAAGCAAACGTCTTTTCGACATTGATCATCTCCGGATACCCTGCAGTATATGTTGATCCGTTATCTTCGTATTGAACAATCAATCTCAACATATCGGCATTCTCTGTGTCGGGCATGGTAACCGTAAACGTAGCGTCGTCGCCAACCGTCGTTTCCGTCACCGAGGCCGCCTTGGCAATGTCGAGCGTCGCCGATGTCATTTTGCAGACCACTTTCACAGTCTTGCCCTTGAACAACATGCCGTCGTTGAACTGCGTGAATGCGGCAGGCGCATGAGCATCGTCATAAGTTCCTGCAATCCGTCCTGAAAGGACAAGATTTCCACCAACTTTCTTCGCAGAGCCTTCAACCACCTGAATCTCTTCCAGCTGAAGTTCTGTCAAGTTAGATTTTCCCCAATAGTCAATACCGCTGTATGCGCTCTTGCATCCCACAGGGACAACAATTTCGGCAAACGTCGCAGGCGAGCCGTTCTTCACGCGCCATGTATAACTTCCAGTCGTTCCGGGTTCGGTTACAGGAGAGTATACCTTTATGCCCTTACAGCCATAAACCAGATTAGTGTTGTTGTAGTTCATTTTCTTTTGAGGAAGAACAAGCCTATTCAATCCGGAATTTTCAAAAGCGTAGCTCGGCAACGACGCCAACGCCTCCGGAAGCACCAAAGTTCCGACAGCGTTACATCCTCTGAAGGCATACGCTTCAATCGATGTCAGTGTCGACGGGAGGTTCACTCCTGTCTGACCGTCGGCATAAACAATGTTGGCAAGCATATTGCAGCCGTCGAAGGCATAACCTTTGATGGCATTCACGCTTTCTCCGATTTTCAGAGTAGTAAGACCTTCACAGCCAGCAAACAACGAGTTAGGAATCTCAGTCATCGCCGCAGGCATCGTAAATTCCTTTATAAGCTTACAATTCTTGAACGCACCTTTACCCAAATTAGTCACTGTAGCAGGCAGTGAAAATTCAAGGCTGCTGCAATTTTCAAATGCATAATTGCCAATGCTCGTAACCGTTTCAGGCAAATTGATTGATTCCAGAGCGCTGCACTTGCTGAACATATAGTTAGGCACCTCCGTAAGTCCGGCAGGCAATATCGGATTAAGCAACGATGTGCAATTCTGGAAAACATAGCTTCCGATTTTTGTAGCAGTGTCAGGCATCTTTACCGCAACCAGACTGCTGCAGGAGCTGAACATATAGTCAGGAATTTCCGTAAGTCCGTCTTCAATAATCACCTTACGCAACGACGGGCAACTCTGGAAAAGGTTGTTGCCTACAGTCTTGATGGTCGACGGCAGTCTGATTCCAGGGAATCCGGTTCCGTAGAAGCAATATTTAGGCAAAGCCGTAACCCCCTCCGGGAAATTGATTTCACTCAATTTTGAGCACCATGCGAATGTGCGCTCTTCGCCAAAATCCACAAGGCCGTCGGGCAGAGTTACGCTCGGAATGCTCTTGCAATAAGCAAATGCACATGTGCCCAATTTTTTAAGCGTTGACGGGAGGTCGACAGATTCAAGTTTTCCACAGTCATAAAAAGCATAATCGCCCAAAGAAACAACCGGAGCGATTATTCTGGCAAGAGTAAGTTCCGACGCACCATAGAAAGTGCTGTCGCTCATCTCAGTCACGTTGAAATTCACATTCTGGAAAGTCACCGATGCAGGAATCGTGATTTCACCCACATATCCAGCCTTGTTGGCTGCCTCAATTTTTTTACGTTCTGGCGTGCCCTCCACCTTGCAGTAGGTGGCTTTTACAGTGTTTGACTCACCAACCGCAGTCACGGCATATGTCATTCCGCCGACTTTGAAAATGTCGCCTACTTTGACATCAAGAACATATTCGCTTACATTGGTAAAGTTTTTCCATCCGGCAGCCGCCGCATAGTCGGCAGTGTAGCCGTTAGGCACCTCAAGTGTCGCATTGGCATAAGCTCCCGCGCTGAACACGTTGTCGGCAATCGCGACAGGATATGTCGATGCAACTTTTACAGATGTGATTGCATTTGACTCGGCAAACGCTTCATCTCCAATTGCAGTTATCGTTGTCGGAATCTCTACTCCGGCAAGCTGCTGACATGCGGCAAACGCACGTTTTCCAACCGCTTCCACATGCGCAGGGAATTTGATGTCGGCAATCGCCGTTCCCTCAAACATACTGTCGGGAATCGATGTCATCGACGACGGCACAAAGAGAGTAGCGAAGTTTGAACATCCGAAAAATGCCCCGTCGCCAATTTTTGTCACGCCATCGACCGATGGCACGTTGAGCGTGGCGATAGTGGAGTTTTTAAACGCTTCTTTTCCTATGGCAGTCACTGTTGCCGGAAGAGTGACCGTTGTCACTGTCGAGTTGGCAAAAGCATTTTTGTCGACCTCAACCACGGTATATGTCACGCCCTCGTCGACAAATGTCGACGGCACAGCAACCTCGCCTGTGTAGACACCGGTTTCCGGAGCAGTAAGTTTTACGGTTTTTGCAGAATAACTTTTCAGTTCATAGCGCAAGCCTTCGTTTACAAACACTGTCTTTGCATCCGCAGGAATAGGCAGCGGCGCTGCGACAAACGATTTCCAGTCATGGGGGGACATTCCTGATGCGAAATTCCAGCCGTCCCAGCTGCCGTTTTCAAGCACACGGCCAGAAGCGCCCCAACTTGAATAGCTGAAATTGTCTTTAGCATTGTCCTTAACCCAATACGACCAATACGAAGAATACCATCCGGCGCCCCACATGTCATCCGTGTCGCGCGCCTTCCAGTTGTCATAGTCATAATCCGAGGAACCGCCCTGTCCGGGCTTGTAGCCGCGCGGATGTTCAAAAAATCCGTCTTCCGACTCGTAGACCTGATTGCCGTTGCCAGTGTCGATAAGGGCAATGTCGCCGTCATCGTCCACGTCCCAGCCGATACCGTTGATGGTGTAGCCGCCATTGGGATCGGTCGGCGAGCTAACGTTTGTGTACTGCATCAATGCATACAGGCGCGGATTGTTTTTCACCACCGCCTTAAGCATGTCGGCACCAGTGGCTTGACCTGTCCAACGATAGCCGAACACCAAAGCTGCCGGCTCGTCGTCGTAGTTCCATTGAATCACCAGAGCGGCTTTGTTTTCGCCCTCTCCGGTCCAGTTCTTGATCATGTCGAAGGTGAAATTCGCATCACCCGCCATGTCGTCGGGAGTTGCCCACTCCCAATCTGATGCCGCCCGAAGTTTTCCGTCGGCCGCCTTAGGTGTGTAAGGCACACCCTGCACCGTCCTCGGCAACTGCGTCCTGGCAGCAATAGTCATTACCACAAAAATCGCGGTCAGACTAAGTAAAATTCTTTTCATAAGGAATTTTATTTATTAATTAATAAAAATTAGTTAGTTATTTCTTTATCACTTTGCGCACCACCTTGCCGCTTCTGACAATGTAGACGCCCTTCTCCAATCTTTCAAAAAACTCGGATGCCGGCACCGAAGAATCGACGGCAAGCACCCTCATTCCCTCCAGGTTGAACACCTCAACCATCGACGAGCCATTGTCGGACTCAACCGAGCCTACTCCATCGGTGGAGAAATGCACATAATTGAGGTTGTGCCATTGCGTTGAAGCGCCTGTCGACGCATCGGCGTCCTTAGGCAATGCGTTCTGCTGACGTCTGCCGCCAACCACCATCACAACCGGGCCGTCAAGCGCCTGGAATTTCCATCCGTCCACATCGCCGTCTTTGAGCTTGCGCGATGTCATTCCCAGTCCGGAATAAGAGAAATTGTCGGAATCCACGCCTCCTACCCAATAACTCCAATAGCCGTCATACCATCCGGCATTCCATCTCTGATGGTCAGCGTCGGTGCGGTCAAACACCTGCCACCAGTCATAGTCGTAGGCAGCATAACCATACGCACGCGCATTTATCGGATGCTCAAGAATATGTGCTGTTTTTGAAGCCGCTATCGCATCGTCGCACATATCGGGAGTGTCCCATCCCGGCACACTTGTCTGTCCCATCGACGTGTTTGCGGAAAAATAGTTGAAACTTACGCGGCTGTCGGATTTCGCGCCGTCAAAATCAAACTCAAGGAAATCTGAAATTGTATGTCCGTCGGAATATCCGATACCGCACACCGTGCTGCCCATTATTCCCGTAAACTGCGTGAACAGTGTCAAGTCTGACGACTCCTTCGCTATCGCGCGAAACATATCCTCGCCCGACGGTGTCTGCCCGTCGTCCCATCGATATCCCCACACGTATGCCTCCTCCGGACCGTTGTCGGCAAACTGCACCACCATAGCGGCTTTGTTGTTGCCGGAACCCGCCCAATGAACAATCTTGTTCCAATCAATCACAAACGCATTTGCCGACAGCACCATCGCCGAGAGCAAAACAAATGTCAATGTCTTATTTTTTCTCATATCTCAATGTTTTTTCAGTCAAAGGATTAGGAAGAGGCACTCCGGGAAGCGCAACGTGAAGGTCGCGCGCCTTGGAAAGCTCTGTCGAGGTTTCGCCAAGCCATCCGCAATATTGGTTTACTCCAGTATAGACTCTTACAAAGTCAATCCCCGGAAGATTCATTGGATTGCCGTTTTTGTCGACAGCCCACCCTATGTCGAAACTATTCAAGTCCTCATAGTCATTCGGGTGGTTGTCGACATAACCCCACGGATATGTATAGAGGATATAGTAGCGTCCTGTGCCGCTGGAGTCCACCCCGTTGGGCGCAAGAAGCGTGCCCTTGAATGTCAATTCGTTGTCACTCACCCACTGAGGATAATACTCCTGGCTGTGGAAAATGTTTTTAGCTATATAGCCCGAGCCACCGAGAGAATCATGCCATGGGATGTAGGTCATGTCTGTCAGATAGCCGCTCTCGTCCTCAACAGGCGTATGTCCGTCGTTTTGCCTGCTATAGGTTATCTCATAACCATGAAGCGTTTCAGGCTTGTGATACTCGCTTCCGGCGAGTTCATACCATTCATCGTCAGGGATGCCGTTGCAGTTTGCGTCGAAACTGACCATAACGATGCCCGGCTCAGCCGACCCGCCCTTGCTGTCGGGATTGGACAATTCATAGAATGCATTTCCCCAAATCCGGAAATCGCGCTCGCCCGGCACATTTATCACCGTGTGGTCGAAACCGAACGTAACATAACCGCCATATCCTCCGAGCGAAATCAGCACATCGTTTGTCCCAGAAATCGACTCCTCGCATTTTTTCAGTATGTCGGCATACGTGTCGCCGGGTTCATATTTCGGCATCTCGTTGACAAACTGTCCCGGAGCCGGACAATATTCATATACACGGGAAATGTAAGTGCTGTACTCCACCTCCTCGTGAAGCACATTCACCGTAAACTCAAAATGATAAGGCGTGTCAGGGTCGATGATGTCGAACGTAAGATTGTAGACACCCTCCGCTTCAGCCAAAAAGATATAGCTGTCGGTTGCCGACACCTCTTTCCCATTGACTGTCCACCGATACTTCTCCCCCGTCAACGCCGAGTGCAACGGCAGTTTCTGCATACGCGCCACATAGTAGACGTCGTCGATGCCGAGATTGACCATCGGCACCTCATCGGAACAAGCCCACAGAATCAGAGGCAACAATAATATGACTATCTTTCTTTTCATTGATACAGGAATGCTATATGGGCAGGGATGTCGCCCGTCCGCACACTCCATTTCTTCTTGCCGTCGGCAGAAAAGCAATAGAGAGTGCCCGATGACACATAATTTTTCGCATCGGTGACAAAAATGTCGCCGGAGACCGGATGCACGGCTATGCCGTATGGAATCGTAATTTCCTTTTCCGTCCCGTCGGTAATGAAATTCGTCGACACGATTTTCTTTGTCCGCGTGTCAATAATGCCATAAGATATAGTGTTGGAAGCCGTGTAGTTGTTCCATTCCGTAGCGTAATAGTAAAGCAGGTCGCCGTGGATTGCCATATTCGAGCATGCCACGTCAAGAGTGTCTGTGACCACCATCTTGTTATAGCCGGGCTTCTTGTCAAGCACATAAAGACGCGACGGACGCGTTTCGTAATCGCCTCTCGAGGTGACCCACAGTTTGTTATAGCGGTCTTTCTTCAGCCGATGCAGATTGATGCCTACAGGAATCTGCTCCACCTGCTTGAAGTCGATCATCTGAATCACAGAGACCGTATTGTCATAGTTTGGAGCGCGGTAGCCTCCGGAATTGGCTACATACATATAATCGTCAACCACCTCCATTTCCTCCGGTTGATAGCCAACGGTCACCTTGCGTGTCACGGCAAGCGTCGCCGTGTCGACCTCGAAGACCGCGCCCTTCGGCGCGCTTGGGTCGATAAGCACCGGTCCGACGTAGGAGCTGACATACGCCTTGCCTCGATGGAAACGCACATAGCGGCAGTTTGGGATGTCGACCTGTCCGATGCGCACACCGCTGCGTGCATCCATAACTTCCACTTTGTGAGAGCAGTTGACCACCACATAAAGTTTCGACCCATAAATGCCGATGTCGTTGCCCACGTCGCCGAGCTCCTTCACCACTGCCGGATTTTTCTCGGAATAGAAATTGCGCGAATAAAGCCCTGTGTAATAGTCGTAATAATCAAGGCTACACTTGTTTGAACCCATATTGCCCTCATTGACAAGATAGAATCCCCGCACAGGGCTGCCCGACGCCTCGTCGCCGATTATCTCATACTCCGTGGGCACAACCAGCTCATCCTCGCGGCAGGCGGCGAAAGCCAGCAGCAAAGGCAATGTCAAAAGAGCAAATATGTATGTCTCACGTCTCATATATTGACAGTCAATGTGATGCGATAGTTACGTTTTGGCATCGGGTAATTCAAAATCACGTCGTAGTCCTGACTCAGCAGGTTGTTGACCTCGAGCAAAGCCCTCAGGGTTATGCGTTGTCTGATTTTGAAATCACGGCTCAGCGACACGTCGCTCGTATACCATGGCTGGGTATAGTTGTATCGGATATTTTCCTGCTGGTTATAGCGCTCTCCAACATAGATGTAACTATAGTTGAGATTCCATTCCCGCCATGTCAGATTAACCACTGCCGAGCCGGAATGGTGGGGAATATACGGAATCTGGTCGCGATAGTAATTGTCTGATGGATTGGTCACGTCGATGGCTCGCTGATAGGTATACTGCGCGCGAACCGTGGCAAAAAAGTCGCGCAGCGGATTGAGCGTCACCTGCGCCGAAACGTCGACACCGCGGATGTCCACCTTGCCGAGATTGAGCATTGTCCAACGGAACTGCTGCCCCTTAGGATAAGCCACAATCTTGTCTTTAACGTAATTGTAGTATGCATCGCCGCTGAACCGCATTTCGCTCACCAGTCCGCCACCGCGCTTGCTGAACAGCAAGCCAAGATTGTACTGCGTCACGCGCTCGGGATTGAGTTTCGAGTTTCCCATATCGGCATAGTACAGGTCGTTGAACGTAGGCATTCTGTACGACTGTTTGTAGAACGCCCTTGCCGACAAGCCTCTCACCAATGTGTATGACACAAACGCAGCAGGTGTCAGCACATGCTTGTCGGAGGGCGACTGCTGTCCCTTGAGTGAATCGTGGATAAATGTAGCCAAAACGCTCGCCTGCGCCTTTAACCTGCCCAGGTCGAACGCTGTTGCAACCGACAGCATATTTGAGAAGCGGTCGGGTTGCGCAAACCCGTAGACATCGGCGTCGAGCGTGTTCCATTGAAAATCATATGCAGCCGAGACGTGCCACCACGGAAACAGCACATATTCGTTGGCCGACGAGAAGTAGACTTCTTTCTGCTTATACAGATTGTCGATTTTTATCTGCTTGTCGTCGTTGTTGACATAATGAGTGCGGTAGAATGCATATTTCAGATTGTTGAGCGTGGTGAACTTGCCGAATGTCTGAGTATAATTGACTTGAGCGAACGAGTTGGTGTCCCAGATGCGTTCTCCGCGACGCCATACGTTATTAACTATCGCCCCCGGCACGCCACGCTCGGAATTGTAGTTGTAGACCTTGAAATGCCACTGTCCGGACTTCACCACACCATTGAGATTAGCCTCCAAACGAGTGGCGTTAATGTCGCCGTTCTGGCGCACGGCTGTTGTGTCGTATGCCAGTTCTCCAGCCGGATTGACACGCCGGTAACGGAATTTGTACTTTCCGCTCGAATTTATCCATTCCGCGCTAAGCGACGCGTTGACTTTGTCTGACAATTTCAGCTCCAGCAACGCCGACGGATTGAGCAGGTCAAACGAGCCAGCCCGCAGCGTGGCGCGCAGATGATATGTCTCTCCTCCGTTGAATTCAGGAGTGCGCGTACGTATATAAATAGATCCAGCCGAGCCGAAATCCTTGGCAGGCTGAAGAATCTCGCTTTTCTGACCGTTGTATAACGAAATGCCGTCGATATTGTCGAGCGAGAACTGCCCCAGGTCGACTTGTCCGTTTTGTGCGTTGCCGAGCTCCACACCGTCATAAACCACACCGGTGTGGTTGGTGCCCATTGATCGGATGTTTACTGTCTTTATGCCACCCACTCCCCCATAGTCCTTCACCTGGACTCCGGAGAAATAGCGCAACGCATCAGCCACACTGTTGCTGTTGAGACGTTTCAGCTCCTCGCCGCTGAGTTTCTGCGCAGGGATGACATCAATCTGCGGCACCGTGGCTGTGACAACAACTTCTTTCAGATTGAGCATCCGTTCCGCGGTTGTGTCCTGTGGTTCTGCCGCCAAAACTCCAAGCGAGGGCAAGCATAAAAACAATAAAGGAAAAATCCTCATTCGTAATGTTACAGTTTACTTAAAACAAAAAAACGCCCGTTTTTGCAAGTCATAAGACTTCTAAACGGGGTCAATCTGTTAAAATCGCAAACATATAACGGCTGGGCAGAGTTACTGCCAGCCATCACATATAAAAGTCCATAATCCCGCAGACAATCTTATGTATATTTTGGTTGGCAGGTCTTCTGACTTATTCCTGATGCCTTTGCCTTCCCGACAACTATTGTCAGTGACATTCTAAAAGCATCTTTTGCCTGCCGAACATTTGTCCGGCATCGAGAACTTACAGCAGCGGGTACTGTTGAGGACTTTCACCTCATTCCCTTTTAATGCTCCGTCACGGCTCGTCGCTACAAGCCAGAGCAACCATTTCCGATGCAAAGGTAATACTTTATTCTTAAATGCGCATTAAATCATGTATGTTTTTCACAACAAGCGAATTTTGACTTTCAATGCCCGGAGTAAATCAGCCCGTAGCCAATCAGGCGGTCGTAGCGTTCGCCCGGCACCCGGTAGTATGCACGGATCATGTATTCGTTGACCGTCTGGTAGTGGTCGCCCTCGATTTTAGCCGTCTGCGCCACATTCATTCCATTTGGCAGCCACAGATATTGATAGTTGTAGGCTCCCTGCTTCAACGGCAAGTCGAGCTCATAGCATTGTGTATCAACATTATAATGCATACGGTTTGAGTTGGCGAACCGATGCTGCGTAAATTCCCCGTCGACATACACGTCGCCGTCGGCAAGCCTCGGCATGGCAAGCGAGAAATGGGTTATCATATAGTCCGCCTGAGTGTTTGAGTCGTAGGAGTTGCTTTCACGGATTGTGAACCGTCCGTACTGCGTGCGGTCGAAAGAATAAGATTCAAACGCGCGAGGCTCGTCGGTTTCCAGCACGGCATGGTGGTATGGATGGCTGTACGTGTAGCGTTCCACCCCCATCCCGGCATAGTTTGTTGTGACCATCTCAAACCGACGGAACTCGTTTCCTCCTGGAAATATCAGCTGACGGTCGTGGTCGAACACAATAGTGTTGCCGCTGACACGCAAAGGCTGTGTCACCATCACCTCATTGTCGGTGCGCTGGTTTTGGGAGACAACGACACGCAGGTCGGAGTAAGGGTTGTTGATGCTCCAGTTTGCGGTGTTTATCGTTATGGAAATCTGTTGATGGCTGTCGTTATAGTCCACGTCGGTGCGCGACGACACCGCGGCACCGATGCCCACACGCTTTTCCACAACACAGAATCTTTGTTGCAGCAGAACGCAATCGGGATCGTCCTCAAGATACACCTTCAGCAGATAATTGCCCGACAGGAGTATCGGCATATCCTGATTAGGCAGGCTGATGCCGTAATGCACATACTGCTCAAACGTGCCAGAGGAGAACTCACAGTCATCGACATCGGCTTGATTAAAGCCGTCGACATAGTCGCTTTCAACGATTTGCGACGGTTGCCACGCAGCATCGCAGTGAAGCAGCGAATAGCGCATATAGCGACGCTCGGAGTTGATGTCGTCAAACTCCACACGCACACGGTCGTCGCCTCCGAGTTCGATCACTGGCGGTGCGTAATAGTCGGTTTCCAGACAAGCGCGCAACGACCGCATCGACTGGTCGAAAATGCGTGTCGACGTGTCGGCGGCATAAGTCAGCGTTGCCGACAACATAAGCAATGACGTGAGAAGCAGTCTCATAATTACCAGTTTATAGGTGTTTCACCGTGTTGTGACAAGTAGGCGTTGGCTTGAGAAAAATGATGGTTTCCGAAGAAGCCTCGATGGGCTGACAGAGGCGACGGATGCGGCGACGTGAGCACAAGATGCCGCGAGCGGTCGATAAACGCGCCTTTCTTGATGGCATAAGCGCCCCAAAGCAGAAACACCAGATGCTCGCGTGTGGCAGCGAGATGCGCAATCACGGCGTCGGTAAACGTTTCCCAACCATGACCTTGATGTGAAGCCGCCTCGTGGGCACGCACCGTCAGCGTGGCGTTGAGCAGCAACACTCCCTGCCTTGCCCACCGCTCAAGATTGCCCGATGAGGGAATTTCCGTGCCGATGTCGGCTTTTATCTCTTTGAAAATGTTGAGCAGCGACGGCGGAAAAGGGATTCCGTCGTTGACAGAGAAACAGAGTCCGTTGGCTTGATGCTCGCCGTGGTACGGGTCCTGACCGAGAATCACCACCTTCACTCGGTCGAACGGGGTGGCGTCAAACGCCGCAAAGATTTCATTTCCCGGCGGAAACACCTGTGATGAAGCATATTCACGTTTCACGAAATCGACAAGCGTGCGAAAGTAATCTTTTTCAAACTCTTCGCCAAGCACTTTTTTCCAACTGTCTTCTATCTTTACATTCATAAATTCTGCATAAACCTTTTTGCAAAGCTAACATTTATTTTGTACTTTTGCCAACGCAAATCGGAAAAATGCGCCCGTAGTTCAATGGATAGAATATCGGATTCCGGTTCCGACGATTGGGGTTCGACTCCCCACGGGCGTACAAAAAAACGGACGGCAGTAATCGCCGCCCGTTTTTTTGTTGCGGAAAAGAGCATCGAGTCCAGGTACGCTCTGGGGTGCTCGCGCACCGGGTTACGGCAAAGTGTCGTCGCTCTGCGACGATAACCTCTTTTCATAAAACATTTTCAAACAAGTTTGAATGTTTTTCACTCTCCTTGCACTATCTTTTCATAAAATAGGCTGCGCCTCGGAAAAACATTTTCAAACAAGTTTGAATGTTTTTCACTCACCTTGCACTATCTTTGCAACGTGAAACGGATATTCGTATATATGATGTGCTTTGTCATGGCGTTTGGCGTCGCGGCAAAGAAGAAACAGACAATTGAGCCGGGATACTCTTGGCAGGTTAGCGGACCGCTCGGACTCCGCACACCGTCGACCATCGACACCCTTTATCAAGGCTATCACCGCCAGTTTGTGCCGGCGATGACTACCGACGCATACGCGACAACCGGCAATTTCGGCTGTGCCGGAGTTGACGAGATATTTTTCAACCGTGAGGAATGGTCGGAATTTCAATTTGAGGATGTGTTGAGCCATTGGCTCCACAGTGCCGACAATCAGCGCTATTACAACACTCGTGTGCCTATGACTCTGCTCGGCTACAGCTGGGGCGGCGGACGCAATTCCGGACAGGACCGGCTGAAAGGCGAGTTTTCCGGCAACGTCAACAAGCGGCTGCAGTTTGGTGCCCAACTCGACTATCTTTATTCAAAGGGCGGCTATGACCGTCAGGCTCTGAAAAATTTCGGCTGGGGTTTCTCGTCATCGTATATCGGCGACCGATATGACATGCACGCCATGTTTTTCAGCTACAATTCGCTGAACCATGAAAACGGCGGTATCACCGACGATCTTTACATCAGCGACCCTGCACAACTGCAGGGCGGCGACTCTAAGATTGACGCCAAGGCGATACCCGTGAATCTGTCGTCGGCTTTCTCTCGCGTAAAAGGTTGGGAATTTTACATGAACCACCGCTACAAGGTGGGATACTGGCAGGAGGAAACTGTCAACGACACCACGAAACGGCGCACATACGTGCCTGTGTCGAGTTTCATCTGGACTATGGACTACAAAACCAACACCCACAAGTTCAAAAACCAGAGCGCTGCCGACGATGCCAAATATTTTGCAAACAATTACCTAAGCATGGACGGCACCGACGAGGAAACAAAATATTGGCATCTGCGCAACACTTTCGGAATAGATCTTATCGAGGGTTTCAAGAAGAACGCCAAATTCGGACTGTCGGCTTATGCCACCCATGAGCTGCGCCGCTACACGCAGGTTGTCGACACTATGCTCACAAGCCAATATAAACCAGAGGGATTGACTCCGTTCCCTTCGTTCGGCATTGACCACAGCAAGACGGAGAATCTGTTGTGGGTGGGCGGACAGCTGACCAAGCAGCGCGGATCGGTGCTGACATACTCGGCGACGGCTCAGTTCGGACTTGTAGGCCCTGTGGCTGGCGACATCGACATCAGCGGCGTTGTGAGCACACGCTTCCGTCTTTTCGGCGACACCGTGCGCATCACGGGCGAAGGATTTTTCAAGAACACCGAAGCGCCATATCTGCTAAAGAACTATATTTCAAACCATTTCGCCTGGAAAAACGATTTCGGCAAGATTCGCCGCGTGCGCGTGGGCGGCACACTCGACATTCCACACACTTGGACTTCATTTTCTGCCGGTGTCGAAAACCTGCAGAACTATGTCTATTTCAACAACGACGCTCTCCCTGCTCAAGAGAGTGGCAGCGTGCAGGTGTTGTCGCTGCGCTTGAAACAGGACTTGCATTTCCGCGCGTTCAATTGGGAAAACTCCGTGACATATCAGACTTCAAGCAAGGAAGAGGTGCTGTCGCTGCCTAAACTGGCGGTCTACAGCAACCTGTACTTCCAGTTCAAGATTGCCCGAGTGCTGCACGTCAACCTCGGTGTGGACTGCAGCTACTATACACGCTACTACGCTCCGGCTTACCAACCAGCCACAATGGCGTTCCACACCCAGCATGAGAAACTCATCGGCAACTATCCGCTGATGAACGCATATGCCGACTTCAAGTTGAAGAAGACCAGATTTTTTGTAATGTACAGCCACTTGAACCAAGGGTTGTTCGGCGGAAAGAAGTATTTCTCCGCCCTTCACCATCCAATAAATCCAAGCCGTTTCCAACTCGGACTGTCGGTTGATTTCGCGAACTGACAAACCACAAACTGGCATCGCTATGAAGACACCAATGCTGATGAAGCCCAAATTGAAAATATATGCGGCACTGCTTGTCGCCACCATAGCACTGATGGTGGCTCTCGGACGCTGCAGCCGCCAATATGCGTCGAAGGAAGCGCAGAGCAGCGGCGGCGACACCATCGATGTGGCTATAGAGTATTCTCCCCTGTCGCTGTACATGTATGCCGACACCCTCGGCGGATTCAGCCACGACCTGCTGAATCTAATTGCCAAGCGCGAGCATCTGCACATCAAATTCCATCCGATGACATCGCTCGACGGAAGCCTGAAGCAGCTGCGCGAGGGAACGGTCGACATCGTAGCGGCACAAATGCCGTCGACAAGCGATTTCAAGCAACAATATCTCTTTACCGACGCTGTGGCTATCGACAAGCAGGTGCTTGTGCAACGGCGCGGAAAAGACGGCTCTGTGGCTGTAAAGTCGCAACTTGACCTTGCCGGCAAGACGGTGTGTGTGGCAAACGGGTCGCCTGTGGCTACACGCATTGCCAATCTGGCGCGCGAAATCGGCGACAGCATCCATGTGCGTACGCTCGACAAGAGCCAGGAACAGCTGTTTCTGCTTGTAGCGGCAGGCGACGAGCTTTATGCCGTAGTCAGCGACAACACAGCGCGCAGCCTTGCCGTCCGCTATGCCGACATCGACGTCAGCACCGCCATCAGCTTCAACCAATTCCAGGCATGGGCTATGGCAAAAAACGACACCGTCCTGCTGCAGCGCATGAACAAGTGGCTGCACAACGTGAGGCAAACCGATGAATACAAGCAATTGAGGAAACGATACAATCTTTGAGAAAATGGAAATCAGAATAGATGATTTGAAGCGTATGCTTCCAAATCCTGACGCCGGGCATCCAACAGACGACTACTACTTGATGCTGGCACAATATGTCGACAAACTGTGGGCAGGCATGAAGGTGCTGCCCGAAGTGGGCGAAGGACTGCGCAAGCGCGTGGCACTCGACCTTGTGGGATATTTTCAAGATGTAGTGGCAGATGCCGGACTCTGGCGTTCGTTTGTCAAAATGTGCCGTCATCTCTACGAGCGTCCTGTGCCGTTCTACGATGAGCCTGACGGATATGTCGACGCGGAGCTGAATCAAATCGACGTGCAGTTCATCGCCTGGTACTCGCTGGAGTCGCACCTCGGCTTCATGGGACTTGTGTCGCCCGTCGACAGCGACCTGCTGCGGTTGTCGCATCAGGTCTACCGCCTGTTCGCATACATCTACGATGACGCTCCGGCAGCATCCGATTTCAAGCCGCTTCAAGAGCTCGACCTTGACGACCGCGAGCAGGTGCGCAACATCTTCCTGACATCGGGATGGCTGTTCTGGAACAGTTACTTCATGCGCCCTGTCAGCAAGCATCACTATGAGCCGGAGGTTGATGAGAATGAAGAGCTGTCGGTCGAGGAGACGCTGACCGACGAGAGCCGTCTGCACACCACGTTCGAGCAGCCTACAGGACCGCTCGCACTGCTTGCCGACGAATGGCTGCGACTGATTGTCGACGACCGCATCCCGGCGACGGCAAATCCGCACCGCGGTGGCGAACATGAATATTTCACCGCCTTGTGCCGTGCCACCGGCGGCGAGCCGATAGCGTTCTGCGCTACATACGACGATTTGGAGCGTTTTCTGTCGGAGCGACTCGGATGGGGCGACGAGCCTGGCGGACATTTTCCTCACCTGCGTGGACACAACAACTTCGTAATCTATGCCGACCGCCACAAGGGAATGATTATAGCCAAGGACATAGCGCAATACGTCAACCACCCTTCAAACACGGCTTTCGACGCCACGGCAACCGATGCCCACCGCCTCGTGATGGAGCAAGGGGTATGCCCTGTCGACCTGCTCCGCTATCTGTTTGACAACGATATGGTTCCGGCCGCCCGTTGGCCGTCGGCAAAAGACACGTCGATTCTTCACGACAACTGGGACTTCCTCGCTCGCTTGTATCTGCAAAAATACTATCGGGCAGATTAAACCAAAAGCCTCTTCTGATTGTCTATAATTGAAATGACATAAGTTTTTGACTATGGACAAGATGAAAACAGTGATTGCCGCTGCGATAGTCGCCGTGGGAATCGTAGTATTGGGGTTCTGCATCAAAGCCGGACTCGGCAGTTTCCTGCAAAACCAGAGGGTAGTGACCGTGAAAGGCTTGGCTGTGCGTGAAGTGAAAGCCAACAAGGTGATTTGGCCTATTGTGTTTAAGGAACTCGGCGACGACCTGCCGAGCCTTTACAACCGCGTTGACGCCAAAAACCAGATTGTGAAGAAATTCCTGCGGTCAAGCGGCATCGAGGATTCAGAAATAAGCACAAACGTTGTGGTCACCGACCTTCAAGCCGACTCCTATAGTTCCAACCTCACACCCTATCGCTACCGCATCAATTCGGTTGTGACGGTCAACACCAAGAAGGTTGACACCGTGTTGAAACTTATCGAGAACCAGTCGTCGCTAATAGAGCAGGGCGTGGCAATCTCGTTCGACTACAGCGCCACCACACAGTTTGACTTCACAGACCTCAACACCGTGAAGCCTGAAATGATCAAGGAAGCGACGCAAAACGCTCGCAAGGCGGCGATGCAGTTTGCCGCCGACTCAGAGAGCAGCCTCGGCAAAATCAAATCGGCGTCGCAGGGACAGTTCTCTATCGACGACCGCGACCAAAACACGCCTTACATTAAGGAAGTGAGAGTGGTCACTACAATAGAATATATGCTTGAAGATTAACAATACAGACTGATTTATCAATGAAATCGCCACGCCGGAGTTTCCCAGCGTGGCGATTTCTTATGATAGGCCGTATATGCGGATTAGTGCTTAACGACGATTTGACGGCTTTCGCAGCCCGACAATGTATAGACTTTAGCGATATACGCACCTTCGGCAAGGTCGCTTACGTTGACCACATTGGTTGTGGTGCGGGCAACGGTACGACCGTCGAGAGTGAGCACCTCAACGCCAAGAATTGTGCCGTCGGCATTGGCGATGAGCAGTTCGCTTGCTGGGTTAGGATAGATGCGCAGACCTGCGATTTCCACCTTTGCTACCCCGTCGGCAGCGGCTCCCTGCGCCACCTTGTCGAGATAGATGATGCCCTTCTTGCCGTATGCGTTGCCAACCTGCTCAACAACAAATCCCTGAAGCGTGTAGCTGCCTTCACCGATTCCTTCAAGTGAAGCCTTCACGTCTTTCCATCCGAGATAGTCGAGAACGCCGAGCGAAACGGTTTTCTTCTCCGCTCCGTTAGCAAACACGGCTTTAAGTTGGTTGCCGCTCAAGTCGCCATAAACCTTCAGCGAAATCATGTTTGCGTTTGTAAACGCTGCCGCCGGCGCTGTGGCAAATTTCACAGCGGCGTTGCCGCCTTCCAATGCCTCAAACACATAATCCACCTTGTAGGCAGCCGCGCCTTCAAGTTTAGTCGATGTGTTGCGTGCCACGGTCAGCGTCTTGCAGCCTGCTGCAGCCTCTTCGTCTTTCACGAGCGCACCGTCAGCGTCGAGGTTGTCGACAGCCGTCACGACAGCATTGTCGACAGCGGCATCGACAGCCGTAAAGTTGAACTTCATCGGCGCAGCCAACTTGATGCCGTTTTCATCGCAGACATCGCCCGAAACCTCTACAGTGTATTGCTCACCGACAACAAGGTCTTTCGACAATTTGATTTGGAAATAACCATAGTCGTCACCAGGCTTGCTGAACTTTCTTGAGCGCACAGAATAAGACTGAGCCACACCTGCGCTGTTTTTAATCACAATTTGATCCTGCAGTTTGGCGGTTGTTGGCTGACCGTTGAAACGGAACTCAACCAACGGAGTTTTATAATGTACCAAAGCACCTGCCGACGGTGAGCTTGTAGCCACCTCATACGTGTTGAAATTGTCGGTGCGGAACTGCATCACGAAGTCTTCCTTAAATTTCATACCGGCTGGATGCATAGCGTCCTTGCCGATACGCACAGTGTAGAGAGTGTTGGTGTCATAGGCGCGTTTAGGCTCGAAAACGAGACGATACTGCGAGTCTTCCCAACGGATTGTTCCCTCGACAGCAGGAGTGATGGAGAAATTCTTCTCAACCGACTCAACGTCCATATCCCAGTTGAAGTCAATCACAACGGGCACGTTGCAAGCCAAATCAGCGTCGCCTTCTTTCCATACAGGTGAATATTTCACCACTTCCGGAGCAGTCGAACGAGTGCGGTCGAGCGCAAGGTTCTGGTAAGTGACGTTGTTGGCAGTCACATCCACCTCCTGCTCAAAAGCGTCATATTCCGGATGCGACACCTTAAGTGTATACTTGCCCGGCTCCACATCCTTGAACATATACACACCGTTGAAAAGCTGGTCGGTTGTGTAAGTGTATTTCACCGCGCCGCCCTGCAACAGTTCCACTGTTGCGCCACAAATTGGCTTCATCTTGTCGTGACCATAGAAGATGTTGTTGTAGATAGGCTCTGTGCGGATAAGTCGGGAGTCGTAGAGCGAGCCGCAGACCACACCTGTTGCAAACGTTTCCGGAGACTTGAAGTATTCCATCACTGATTTAGTGAAGTGGTAAGCCTCAAGCCAGCAGTAATCCTTGTTGAGCAGACGGTAAGTCTCTGGAATATAGTCGTGGTAAGAACCTTCGGAAAGCATTCCCGGCACAGTTAGCTTGCGGAGCACACCGAGTCCGACACCTACGCCCCAATCATAGAAATCGTAGTCGCCGGCGAGCCATGTGTTTGTGCTCGACCATGAAGTCACCTGATTCTCGAGCAGTTGCTTGTTGAGAATGAGCGACATCTCTTTGGCTTCTGGCGACACAGGGTCGTTTGTAAAGCCGCGGTAAAGCATCAACGGCTGGTTCACGCGGCTTGACGTACCTGTCGCGTTACTGTGGATTGAGAAGAAGAAGTCGGCACCGTAGGCATTTGCCTCTTCTCCGATTTCGTGGAGGCCACGGTCGTCGGCGGTTGTATTGGTGACACGCGACATCATCACTCTTGCGCCAAACTTCTGCAGCATGTCGCGGAGGTCAAGACCTTTGACAAGGTTTGAGTTCGATTCCCAATAACCTTCCGGGTCACCTTGCTTGAACGGAGGCACAGCCACGTTGCGGTCGTCACTGTCGTGTCCGCCATGACCTGGATTCACATAGATTTTCAAATCTTTCAGATTGGCCGCACCCACGCAAAGGGCTGCTGCCAAACCTAACGTTGTAACTGTCAGTTTTTTCATTTTCTTGCGGGTTTACGGTTTCTATTCAGAAATTTTGATATCCATAACGAAAAGACGACCGTCGATGGTGTTGTAGGCAATACGCGAGCCGTTGGCTGACGCCGAAGGATTCATTGTCATTGTCTCAGGCTTTGTGAGGGCGTATTTAAACGAGCCGTCGGCCTTCAGAAGCATAATCTGGCACGACTCATACTGGTGGCCGTCGTTTGTGGCATTCTCGGCAACCACATAGTCGTTGCCAGCCCAGCGCGGAGCCTCATAGCGTCCGAGCGATGCAAGCACGTTGCCTTCAAGGTCGCACACGTATGCGCCTTTGCCGCCGGCATAGAACAGGATTTTATTGCCGTCGGGCGACAACGACTCCCACATATATGTGTGGTCGGTAGCCACTGGCTGCAGTTGCTGCTCCTTGCCGTTGCGCACCACGATGAGTTGTGCGCCGCGTGCATACACGTATGTGCCTCCCTTACGGTCTGCCTTCAGTTTGCGTCCATTGTCGCTGACCGCGGCAAAACCGCCGTCGACAGCCACCGGAGCCTGCATTCCGCGGGCTTTTTCAGTGACAGCAATCGATGTGCGGGCCTCAAGGTTGTAGGCTTTCACCTCGCGGTAGACGCGCATATCTTCGCGGGTCTGCGACAAGAAATACACGCTCTTGCCGTCGCGCGAGAACGACGGATGGAATCCCGCCATATCGTCGGTTGCGATTGTTGTGGTTACGTCACTGCTGAAATCATAGAGTTTCAAGCCTTTGTAGTCCGCATGTGTGAACAGCAGTTTCTGCCCGTCAGCGCTGAGCACAGGATTGCAGATGCCGCTCTCCGTGCCTTTCAGCAATTGCTGCCGGCTGGTGATCTCCACTTGCTGCGCCGATGCCGCCAAAGAGCATGCAGCCGCAAGGATCAAAAGTTTAGTTCTCATAAGTTATGTTTAGAAATAGTTATTTCACGATGAATTTCTGCACAGAAGCGCCGTTTGCGGTGACAAAGCGGGCGTAGTAGATGCCTGCCTGCAGCGATGCCACATTGGCTGTAGCCACGCCTGCCGAGCAGTCGAGCGGCTGGCTGAGCACAAGCGCGCCGGCATTGTTGTAGACGCTGAGGATGCCTACGCCTTCGGCGGCGATGTTGAGCACGCCGTCAGCCACAGGATTCGGATAAAGACGCATCGACGATGCCTCGGCGTTCAGTGTCTCCACCGAGCCGTATGTGTTGTAGA
>ULZG01018635.1_pt1 | contig 47540 bp, 54 predicted proteins | sample 1962881 | NCBI WGS metagenome assembly ULZG01 (sample SAMEA4835883, study PRJEB28245) | human gut metagenome | biome: gut microbiome; material: fecal sample | place: Denmark | collected 2008 | reverse complement strand
TAGGGATGTCGTGGAACAAATTTACTCATTTATTGATAGTTTACAAGATTTTAGGGAGAGAACTCCGATGAGGCGTTTGCACATTGGGACGTCTAAACTTTTGCAGACACCTCTAAACAGCCTCATCATCGTAGCTATAATCCCAAACGCACTTTGCTTATTGATTATATTCCACTTATTTTTAGGTACTGCATGATATTTTCATTACCTGCATTGCAAGCCCTCTATGACGTAATGCCCTGTCATTACATAAGTTTATCATCATACAGTGAAGATTTAAGAGTGTTGCATCCCCTTTACTTACAACCTGTATTCATTCTATCGACCGAGCATAACCACCTCATCACATAAAATTATATAACCTCGTATTAGAGCGTTTAAGCCATTATTACACCCCACCGAATACTTTTATTGTATTTGATAAGTTTTTGGCTGTGCACGACCAATAGACACCTCATTTAAAAGATAAGGCTTGATAATCACCCGAAGAGTAAACTTAGGAAAGTGGAGTTTACACCCTTTGATGATTACCAAGCCTTATTTTATTAGGAAGAGGATTAACAGGCAGTACTAAATATCCGATGTTCCTCTGCAATACTCATACCGTCTGCCGACTGTTCTAACAACCAAACGAGATACTTTTCTATTTTGCCTGTTAGTTCTTCCATTAGGCTGGAGGTCTTGAAGTGTTCTTTTTGCCACTTTATTGCCTCTTGGATTCTTTTTTGGAATTGAGTATGCAGAATCCTATCTTCGGGCAGACGATTTTTTCGATTCTTAAATAGGATATATTTCATATAATAAGACAAGTTTTGTCCCTCGTTTGCAATACAAATACACCATTTATCAAAGTCTTTGGCACTCTTTAAAGTGTCAAACTCTACATCCCAGCAATCATCAGGTAGCTTATCTATATCTTCGTAATATCCAAACCACTCTGCTACTAACTTCCAAAATACATATTTATCCCATAGTTCATTAGCCGTAATACCTTTTCCAAACAGCTCAAACAATTCATCTATTCCAAGTGTCATTTCATACCTTAACAAGTAGTTCGACAGGCTATTTCTACCCACTTTGGGTAACTCTCTCTTCTTTTTAGCCTCCGACATCTTATCATAAAACTTTATCCGTGTACCTTCATAGTCAAAATATGCAGTTCCACTTCTCTCACCACTCCACTGGTTAGGAATAAATTTCTTTATTCCGCTTAACTTCCTCAAATAAGATATAGGAGGTTGAGACATTTCAAAATTATGGGCAAACTCCAAAGACTCCACCTCTGCATTATACATTGGTACGCCCAGTTCTTCGCTCAACATCATAATACATCGTTCTGCATCCTTCAATGACATAGTACGTGTATTATGCCCCCATAAGCATTTAGGAAGACTGCCCTCAAATGATACATACGTTTCAGTGGCTATAACTTTACGTCCACGCCATTTTCCACTACCACCTGTATCATCACCCCTATATTGAGATAATGCTAAACGAGCCACAACATCCTGCCACCTATAATTAGATGGCAGTGCCCATGCGCATAGCTTTAATTTGATTTTATCATACATGGCTATGAATTAAAATGTATTTAGAATGTTATACAAAATTGAGTTTATTAATTATTTACGAAGACGTGCAGCAAATCCCAACTCCATACTTTCAATGAATTCCTGCTTAGTTTCTTGCCTTTTAGCCATCATCCACGCTATTATTTCATCACGCCTAAATCTTAGTATTCGCCCACTTTCCGCACGATAACAAGGTATCTCCTTATGACTTGTCAACTTATAAATTGTATGTTTGGACTGCCCAATCAACTCACTACAAATATCAATGCCGAATACCTCCGGATAATCTTCCATCCGTTTTAGAGGTCTATTGTTCTTCTGTTTTTCGCCTTTACCCTCTGACGGTACTGTTCCCAGCATAGTACAAATTATTTCCCGTAACGACCTTATTTGAGCCAAAACATAATATTCCCACTCGTTTCTTAAAAACTCCATATCATTATACAACCATGCGCTTTCCACAGAATCACGATGATGTTCATTAATGAAACCGTACTTTGCTATTGCACCATACAGGAAATCTTTTGCTAAAATAATTTTTCCCTCTTTCTGCAAGTAGGCTTCTTCATTATAGATATCATCCAACTCTTGACTACTCATTTTTAATTCTCCCTGAACTACAGACTTTACCTTTACTTCATAAGTAGAAATAAAATATTTGCTTTTCCACATAATAATAGCTGCATCAACAACCTTTAATGCCTGTCGGAGTTTTCCTTTATCCCCATCCGTCAACCGCTTCACATAGACAAACAACCAACTTTCACGGACTGCTGCTTCCCCTCTGAGCGACTTGTTTATCAAGTCGCCCAAAGGCATTCCATAATGAATAAACATACCTATAATATTTTTACGACTTTATCCAAAACACTTGTAGAGAAACTGGCAAGATATGTAGCCGTTGTCGTAAGATTACTATGTCCCAGGGCTTGGCTTATTATTTCACGGGGAATATCATTGCCTTGCAAAGTCATGGCCATTGTGTGTCGTGCTGTGTAAGTTGTCAAGTTCAATGAAATTCCTAAAGTCTTACCCATTTTTTTCAAATTGGCATTAATACGTTTGTATCGGCAACGCACATGCTCATACAGTTGTTCGCCATCATACTCTTTAGTAATAATAGGAAGTAAATACTTGCCTGTTTGAGGTGTGTTTGCCTTAAACCATTCCAATAGCTCCTCTATGGCAGGAATAACGAATATTTTTATCGGTTTTACATTCTTGGCATTTTTTGTCTTTTGCCGTTTATACACGATATGCGTTCCTGTTGCCAACACTTCAAGATTGTCTGTTGTCAGGTTTGCCATATCAACAAAACTCATACCTAAACAATAATAAGAAAATAGGTATATCCGACGGGCACGCTCCAATACAAAATTTTGTTGAGGCGAGTTCTTTATCAACTCCAATTCTGTTGGCAGTAAATAGCGTTTTGCCGTTTCCTCCGCCAGCTTGTTGATTTCAAAACCACCTTTGCCAAACGGATAAGTGTTGTTTGAGGCTGCTTTTTCTTTAATGGCTTTATTGATTACTGCACGCAATGTTTTTAAAGTGTGCATACGGGTGTTTCCACAACAACCATTCTTTTCCATAGCCATATTTAAGCGATTGATGTATTTCACGTCTATTTCTGAAAACAAACGTTCTTTTGCCTTAGAGTCATATTTGCAAAACAGGTGCAAGTCACGCTCATAAACCTTTCCATTACCGATGTGACCTGTAGACTTTAAATCCTCCACCTGCTTCACCCAATAATCATAGATTTTTCCTTGTCTCGAAATTCCCAAAAATTCTTCTTCAAATTGGTTTAGTGTCCAATCCACCTGTGCTTTCATAAACTTATTCACCACTTCATTTTTACGTTCCTCGCAACTAATCAACCAGTTGTTATACGACTCATAGTTGGGGTTCACTCGTTTGTCCCTTTTAAATCGGTCCGCATTTGTATCCCACTCATTTTCAAAGGCGGACAATTTTAAATCAATGTATTTTAGTTTACCTCTTTTAGTGATGCGTAAACAAACAGGGTTACTCCCATCTTTTCTTTTGTTACTCGTGTGGAGTACAATACGAAACTTTGCCATAATCTTCTTTCTTTTTTTAATTAATAATACAGTTCTCTATGAGTGCAACGTAAAAATTCAATCCACGATTAAATTTTTGACGAGTAAAATTAACCTATTAAGATTTATTAACAATGAACACACGGAAAGTTTCTTTCAATATACGTCAACCCCATACTAATAATGAGAAATGTAGTAGCAAGATATATTCCTATTTTGTATCTATCTTCGATTAAAGTTTGATTAAAGTTTTAGGGTAAAATAATCCTATTCCATACAAAAGACGATAGACTAAATACAAATAGCCGAACAGAACAAAAGCCTTAAGCAATTAAAGTATTGTTTAGAAACAATTCTAAATAGCAGTAAGTAAAGCCATCATAAAACACTAATAATAAAGACCATACAAAACATACCATAGAATACAACAAATAAAAAGCAATCAATTTATTTGCAGATTAAAAATAAACACCTACCTTTGCACTCGCAATTCGGGGTGTAGCTCAGCCCGGTTAGAGTACGCGTCTGGGGGGCGTGTGGTCGCTGGTTCGAATCCAGTCACCCCGACTGGTTATAAGGTAACTGTTTGATAATAAAACAGTTACCTTATTTGCTTTTAAAGAGCCGGGACAATACCGGGACAACACAACAGTGTTATTTAAGCCTATTATTAACCGTTTAGCGAGGATTATCTTCTTAATTCTCGTTAAAAAAAATGTCTACAATTGAAAAAATTAAGAGTTACACGCCGCCAACGCTCCATTGTGGCCGTGAAACCTATATCAGTTTTAATGCCTATGATCCGGCTGAAGGACGAATGAAGCGTAAGAGAATAAAGCTTAATTCGATTGATCCAAAACAGCGAAAGAAATATGCCAATGACCTTATCAAGAGATTAACTGAAAAATTAATTTTAGGGTGGAATCCATGGATTGAAAAGGAAAACGGCACAGCATACATGTTGTTTAAGGATTGCTGTGAAAAGTACAGGCAATACATTGATAAGTTACTAAAAGATGGTACTTACCGATATGAAACACACAAATCGCTTGCATCTTATCTCAAGAACATGTTAGACTGGAACGATAGAAAGCTAATACCTATTACCTACATCTACCAATTCGATAAGGATTTTTGCGTTCAGTTCCTGGATGAGATTTATATCAATCGAGATAACACAGCCTTCACCCATGATAATTATCTAGGATTTTTGCGCCAGTTCGGGCACTGGTGCTGTCAAAAGAATTACATAAAATCAATACCAACAGAAGGGTTATCGGTGCTAGGCCGAGGTGCTAAGAAAAAAAAGAGAAAAACGATAGAACCGCACCATCTAAACATGATACATGATTATCTCGAGAAAAAAAATAAGCACTTTTTATTGGCAAGCTATATACTTTATTACTGTTTTATCAGACCGGCCGAAATGGCACGATTGAAAATAGGGAATATCAATCTGGCAAAACAAACAATATACATAGAGGACACAATCTCGAAAAACAAGAAGGACGGTACAATAACATTACCAGTCAAGGTTATACATCTAATGCTAGATCTTGACATATTTTCATCTCCTTCTAGTTATTATTTATTTTCCGAGGGATTCATGCCAGGAAAGAATAAGGTTTCAGAAAAGATTTTCCGCGACTATTGGGTCCGCTATGTCCGGAAGGATCTTAAGTTGCCAGATTGTTACAAATTTTACAGCCTGAAAGATACAGGTATTACTGACATGTTAAGACATCAGGATGTACTGAGTGTGCGTGATCAGGCACGACATAGCAGCATCCTCATGACTGATACCTATACACCACATGACATCCAAAAGGCTAATGAAATCATAAAATGTTACGAGGGCGATTTTTAACACTAATTTTGAATAGTTACGCACTCTGACATTACAAAAAAAATCAATCAAATGGAAAAAACAATCAACATAGACAGCTTACATATGATGGATGTCATTAACAGAATACATTATAATGAAGAAGACATAATAGACATAATAGAAGGCCTGGCAGAAGCAGCCAGTTCACTGTGTCATTACGATGAGGATAAACAAACTGTCAAAGCTGTTGTAGATGCACAGAGAATATTATGCGAATTATTGCGAATTGAATTATAATAAAATTCCCTTACCTTACAATGGTAAGGGATCATCTCAAATCATTCAAATGATGAAATTATACACTCATTGCATATATGAGTAGCAACATAACCACAGGGCTATCCCTGTCTTTTATAAAGGGTATGATAGGAATACAAGAATCTTGTATGTGGGGAAATTCAAAGAAAAGTTCTGGAGGCGTATCATTCAGCATTTGGAATATTTCAATACACCAACAACACAAGGGCTTCAACTTTACCACTGGGCAAAAGAAATTCGTCTGGAGGTAAAATTACATGCTTTAGAATTTACAAAAGGCATGGCGGATATTATACCTATTGTGGAATCGTATTTTGCGAAAAGATTACATCCACTAGAAGGCAAGCATATCTAAATACATGTTGAGAATAGCAATATTAGGGCGCTCCAAATTAGAGGACACTAAATTTATAAACTTACCGTATTCTACGAATAACCAGAAAGTCTTATGCAATCAGTATAGGACTTTTTGAATCAAAAGCATTTGATCCAGGAAAAGTAGTGGGCATTTTCCAAATAATTGCTGTCATTTTCCGCTTGACGGGCTTCCGATTCAAAGCAAATACTTTTATATGCCTGTTTATGGTTTCTATATACAGCAAGTCTTATCAAGTATTCTAAGGCATACCATATATAGAAGAAAACTCCAGCAATCAGCATCCACCATGAGCTTAAATCGAATATCAGCATCAAAATCCATATAACTGTGCCGGAAGCGACAGCCATTTCGATCCATTGACGGGCATGGGTACATTCGTGATTGATTGTGCTTTGCAACAAGGTCTTTTGTTTTGTAAGTACGAATGGGCCCAGTGTAATTGTATTGCATGTAAACAGGATAATTTTAGCTATCCAGTTGTCGTAAAAAATTTTTTTCATGCTTGTTTTTATTTAAGTCTTAACAGAAAAGTATCGGTTTTTGCTCACGAAATAAATGCCGTGAGCAAAATGTAAACTTACCGAGTTATTCTACTACAATGTAACATTAAAGATGGGTAACCAATTATCACATCTATATTCTGAACCATTAACCATACACTTATATTCATCCCCTTGACTATCTCTGACATAACCTCCACCCTGATTCCCTCTTTTGGCATAATATAACGCACATCCAGTTGGGTCTTGTGTGGTGACAATATTAATAACACGTCCCTGAGAAATTGTTACATTTTCAATAATATCATTTTCTTCTTTTTTTAGTTCAAATCCTTTATGAGGAATAACTACTGGATTTTCTGTGTCCCCATAGTCATAATATTTTGTACTTTCATCAAAAACTATAGGGAATACAGGAGCATCCATTACTATGCGTACCATCCATCTTTCAGTACTTGCATATTCAGAAGTCTTATATACTGATATATCAGATATACACAATGGAGTCCAACCTCCTTTATACAACATTCTTACTATACCGTATGCAATAGTAGCTCCCATTTGACGAGAACCAATTGCATTAAGATGAAGTTGGTCTGTGTTGAATGGGAGAGCATATATAGCACTCATTACCTTATACAACGGATTGCTAATCGACAAATCATATTGAACTTTTGGTATTTCTGATTGAGTAGTTTCATTACTTGCAGCTTCATAACTTCCAGTTTGATAACATGAAAATATTACATCATTATTCTGTCCTGTTATTTCTTTAACTTTCTCGTTAAAATAACGTATCATAGTTGACATCATTTCCATATAATACTCATATGTATTTTCTTGATCTGCTTCGCCTTGAATCCATACAAGAGTCGGAACGTTTACAGATTTTCCATTAGAAATAGCATAATCAGCAGCTTTCTTTATAGTATTTAATAAATCCGTACAAGGTATAAGATTTTTTATGGGCTGACCACCCGCTCCTTTTGACACAGTAAATATAGACGTATCTGCGTATTCCGTATCTTGAAGTAATTTCCCAACATACTGGCTAACCTGCTGAGCAACCGTATTTCCTGTATCATTAGGAATTGGTTCAATAGATGTAAAATCTGTAGAGTTTCCACTAATTCCATTGTTTTGAGTAACATTGTTATAGCTTTCATTATCTGTAGTAAGAACTGTTCCATAACCTAAAGACAAAGATTGCCCATATACAGGAATAATTAAGTAATCAGCATAAAAATTACCTAATATTGGTAACTTAGGCTCTCCATAATCAACATATACAGAATGCTCTTCAGTTGAAACCATTACAGAAAGCATGTTGACATATTTATACGCTGTTTCATAAAGATTAATTGTATACCTCACAAAAGCAGCATTTTCTATATATGATAAAACTCTTCCTTCCGAAGCAGGATGAACTTCAATCTTATTTTTATTTTTGTCATAAATTACATTATATATTACTGCCAATTTAGAATCGATGTTAATGTACAACTTTTCTCCTTCTTGGATAGGAATATAACCTGTTGTAGCAAATTGAGCATTACTTTGTTCTTCTCCTTTAGAATTAAGCCATACTCCATATTTTATTTCTGAAGGATTACATCTGTTCCTATATGAACAAATTATGCTATAATCTGTAGAATCTTCTTCATCAGGTTTTATAGATTCTTGTATTAGAGATTCTATTTGACTTTTAGTCTGAAACCCATCATACGGTTCATATTCAGTAACAGTATCTCCATACTCAATTTGTACATTTTCGGAATCTGATATTCTGAATGAAAATCTTCCATAAAGAAAACCTTCTTCATACGACAATGTAGTACCTACCTGTTGATTAGTTACGTTCTTAATAAGTCCATTACGGTCAATTATGCAACAATATCCTCCTGTTCCTGAAATATTAATTGTAATATTCTTACCATTAAAAGGTATATCAACATAACCATAGGAGTCATTATTAGATAATACTCCTTGGGAATTTACAAAAAATCCTTGTACTAATTTATTAGGGTTAAATAAGTTCTTGGAATTAGTTATTTCTACGGATAATAATTTACTATAAACTTCTTCTGAATTAATATCTCTTATCCAATACTTTTCATTACCCCAATAATTGTTATTAGTGACATTAGAATTAGGTTCATTACCAATAAATCGTTCTTCTACCCAATATATGTTATTTAATGGATATGATATTTTAAGACCTTCTTTCCTCTTATTATAAGGTACTGATTTTCTTGTAGTAGATATATCAGTGTCCCATTCAAGAGATAAACTTACATCTTCACCACTTCCACCTTGAAAATTTCCGGAATAAAAGTTAGTTCCATCATAATATACATCTATGACTTCGCCAGCTTCCCATGCGTTGTCACCTGATACTCTTTCATTATTATAGTACAAAGATTTTGCACCTAAAGAATTTATATTCAGAGTTGCATTACTGGCAGTGTTGTTGTTCGTCATTTTAACAAGCAAACGGATTCCGGTAGTAAGAGCCGTTAATCCTGTTACTGTTATAGTCTTAGCAGCAGTTCCGGCATCCGTATCACACGTTACATATCCGACACCACCGACTTTCTTTTCTAACTCGGTAAGTTCTTCCCTCTTTGCATAGTCTGTTAAATCAACTGAATCCGTGTCAGGTGCCTTACCAGTATTGTGCCATGTTCCATCGATTACTACGTCATACACTATACCTGGATATGGTTCTCCTACATAGGCCGTATCTCCTACCTGTGGGGACGGATATTTTTGTTTTAATCCAGCTTCAGAAGTGAAATATCCTCTGAATTTTGTTGTCGCAGACTTTACTTTTTCCAGATCAGTATTCATGTTCTGGAAATTCTGATTAATGCGTGCAGCTTCCGTTCCCCAGTCGCTGTCAACCTGTATTTGTGAAATATTTGTCATATTACTGAGTTACTTTTAAAAATCCATTAGAATCAACATATACATTCCCCGGTAATCCTTCGGCATTGGTATTCCATTTTGGAGCATAAATATTAACATAATGACTTCCGTCATTGTAGTTTTTAAATGATTGTATATTAAGTATTTCTTCTTTTCCTGCTTGAAATGTAATTCTATCAGGCGCGAATATTCCCGAATACCCTTCAAGGGAGTTTGAAAATGTTAATATTCTACCGCTAAGGCTTGCTGAGAAAGAAGGAGTATCACCTTCATATTCAATTATGTTTATCCCCGCAAATATTCTTTCACCGCTTTCGCTGAAGGACATATTCAGGCATACCTTACCGTCTGAATTATACATTTTAAGGCTTGATGTCGAAGGATCTATCACAATTCTATTTCCGTTGATGCTCGTTTCTACTCTTCCACGGAAAACACCGCCTAAAGCATAGATATATCCTCGTATGAAAATATCTCCGCCATGGGTTGCAACAAACTTAGCGAGCGATTTCCATTCTTCATCCGTAGGTATTTCTCCGCTCAGTAATTTCTGAACCGTTGCAATTGCCTGTTCGAAAGTACCGCCTGACCACATTGCCACGTCGGTATCATCGTTGTAAATGCCAGAGATGCCTGCATTGACTTTTTCCATGACACCGTCCACCCATTTTCCAAGCATAATCATAGAAGTCAGGGAAAGTCCTCCTAATGTCTGTGTTTCTCCTTTCAGAGCATCCTGTAAATACCAAAGACTTTTAAATTTATCTTTTACAACATTGGGATCTAATACTGAAGGACACCAGTCGGTTGCTATCGTACCGCGCTCAAGTTTTATGTCGCAAACGGTTGCTGTACCTGCTATAGTAAATATCGTACCTCCGTTATTGGTGAAAACGTGTGAATACTTCTGATAATCATTGGAAAGTTGCTGTGATATTGTAATTCCTCCAACCGTTACATTTACAGAAGTACCTTTAGCCTTGTAACTTATTACATAATTCTCGTTTTGAAGAAGATATATAGTTTGAGAAAGTATGCCTAATGTTGCAGATACACCAGACACTGCGTTTGAGTCCTCATTCAGTATAGCAGTACCACCCCATTTGTCAAGGGTAGTATTATACATTTTCGTATCCTTTTTTAGATTTTTGTTTGAATCCAGTTTCAGAGCTTCAAAATCTCCTAAAAATCCAGTATTCAGCAAAAGGTTCTCTCCTCCAATCTTTACGGCATTATAGATTTCATCAGGTAGATCCTCAAGTTGGGCAGCACCAGTAGAGCCAGCATGTAACTTGACTTTTCCTGCTACTTCAACACCTTCTTCCTGATCGTACTTTACGTAGGTACTTTTATCCTTTGCACCGACATAAGTGTCACCGTATGTCACCGATTTATACCTTCCACTTACCGAATCGTAATAATCCATCTTCACAGCCTTGTCTACAAGGTTGTATGAATCGATGCCTTGGTAATACTTTATAGAAGGTGAATCAGTACCAAATGCAGAGATAATGATAGCTGACTGACGTGTCTTATCTGTCCGATGCCCAAGACCTACCAATTCATCGCCAGCTTGCGGAATAGTGGAACCGGTATCGCAATCTGTTTTAGAAAGATCTACGTAATCATCACCAACCGCTGTCACCAGTCGCCAGTAGTATGCCTGGCTGGTGAGGTTGAATGTCTGTCGGCGTGCCTGAGTTCCTACGGTAAACTGATTTTGCAGTGTTCTGTCGCCGTCTGTACGTTCAAAATAGCAACGATATGCAGTGCTGGTTTCTTCAACTTTTGAAACAGTCATTCCTGAAGGTGACACGATAAGCATTCCTCCCACGTGCTTGGCTTCCTGAATAATCAGTTCGATAAACAAGGCTACCTTGCGGATAGTAAGGTAGTCAAACTCCGCATGGCTGTTCCCATCCTGATCTATTGTAACAGCACCTCCTGTACCTAATGCACCGCTAACATATTTACCAAACTCTGCTCCTCCTAATAACCTTAAAAGAAAATTGGTACTATCCTCTCTATCTTTCCTAATAAAGTTATCCAGATCAAATCCAATTTCAGTTAAGGCTGTAATAAGCTCAAGAAAGTTAATTTTAATCTTCTCAAAATTACGCTCCCATTTCAATCGGACATCACGGCCAAAATCATTAGCACCGTTCCAGGGCACTATATTTTCAAAATCCGTATTTAACTCCGGTGTTTTATTTTGTGTCGGTGTGTTATCTGTCATGTCAATTCTAATTGTTGTCCGTTAAATTCCAGCAACAATGGTTGCCAGCATATTTTTTCCTCATAGGTATCCATATCTCTGAACCGAAGCATATAATCAGAGAATCTGTTACGTTCCTTCCGATTAGAAGGGAGCAGCTGTGCATGCAGAACCGTTACCGGGCCATGCGATTTATCCTTATCATAGGAATACGACATAAAGCTGAAGGAGAAAGTCTTGCCAGCCCTGGTCAGCTCATGCATCTCTTTAATTGCCTCATATATTTTCATAGCACAAAAATAGTTTCATCAGGAAGTTGAAAAAAGGACATAAAAAAACTGCCTACCTTCACAGGTAAGCAGTGTATGAAGAAAAAAGAAAAACTAACTAGAAAACCTTCTGTAAGAATAATATATCAAGAACACCAGTAAAGCAAACGATATTATAAGTGAATAATTAGAGAAATTGAATAGCGGTTCTTTATCAACCGATTTCATCTCATTCTCTTCTGTTATATTACTACTAGAATGATCATCAATCGTCGTATTGTTATTAAAATTAACCGAGGAACTGTCACGCTGATAAGTCTTATTGTGCGAGATTTCGGTTTCTTTTTCAAGCACCGGGATCGTATTACCTGAAGAATCAATCACAACTGTATAGTCGCGTATAATGATACGTTTATCGTCTATCCAAGATTGAGCCAATTCAGATAACGACACATGATCGTCAATTTGCATATTTTTATGGCTTTCATCAGTTCGAGATGTTGTCTGATTTGACTTATCCAGTCGTACCGACCGGCACGACTGGAGTGTCAAACCTAACAGAACAACCAATAAAAACCCAATACACAACAAAAGAAGAACATCACTTGAATCTAATTTTTTCATTTTCCCCTTAATAAGACAGATTTAGCTCTTTCCAAATGCTCAGTACGATCTTCGAGTCCATTGAATCCGCCGTTAATTTTTTTGGTAATTTTCAGCAGCTGATCCTGATCGGCCAGTTCATTCAACTTATTACGGTTCCAGAACCATCCGGCTACAAGTGCCGCTAAGTCTGGTTGCTCGACTCGTTCCGGATGATCAAGCAAATTATATTCCTTTTTTGTGAAATCATTAAAAGCCGAATAATTAATCCTACCAGTCAGCTGTATAAGTCCACGACCTTTAAATTTAGGTCCGTCACCAGGCATAAGGTTACCCAAATCCTTACGTCCTTCATAGGCTTTTCCGGAAGCAATTTCGCGGACATAGCGAAGTGATCCACTTTCATGTGCGATTTGTGCCAGGAAATGTGCCTGACGCATTGGCGTATCAATTTCGAAGGTTGCCATCGTATCGTTCAAGTGCGGCAAGAACTTGTCTATGTTCTCATCCGTAGCGAAAGGCATGATTTTTTTAAGCGTCGTTTTGTCCATTATTAAATGTTTTTTTCAGTTTGTACCGATATGTATAATCAATGCCGAACAGACTACCGGCAAAAGTGCTAACCTCGCCATAAGCAATCAGCACAGAGCTGTGTATCTCGCCTACTGGAGGAGTCCATAATCCCATTATCAGCATTGCCATGCCACTTACGGTAAGGAAAGCAGCCATGGCAAGCTGTATTGTTAACTTTTTGTTTTGCATATATTATTTTGTGTTTGTGTGACAAAAGTACCCGTAATACACATTAAAAAAAAGGACATTACCGGCTAGCATTTTTCTCGAGCATTTCCAGCCTCTTAATACCATCACGTATTGTCCGAACACTTACTGTCATTTCCTTCGTCGCAATATTACTAAGATGCTTATTCGAGATACGCAATTCAGCAAGAATCAGCTGTATGAGTACCTTAATGTCATAAGAGGATGCTCCGGAGATATCTTCAACCTGGGTGGTGCTATTATTGGTATATCCACCATTGTACTTACCATTTCTCATACGCACCTGTTGCAAGATCTGCGTAGTATTAATCATACCGATAGTACCATTTTTCTGAGCTATATCAAAGACATCCAGGAACTGCTTAACATGAGGATTTGCCACACCTTCATGGTTGGTAACAAATTCATTTTTGTGCACAGGAATGACACCTGCCACATCTCGAGAATCACCCTTAGAGGTATAGCCTTGAACATATTCGTCAGAATAACCACCAGAATACAAACCTTTAGCTTCTTCAGCCTGCTGTTTAGCTACCGCAATTTGAGCTACACCAGCTATAACTGCTGCTGCACCCAAAGCAGGACCAACAACTGGTATACCCGCCATCGCTTTATATGCTTCCATCGCCGCAACAGCTGTACTTGATGTAACCTGCAAGACCTGTAACGCAAATTGCTTATCAGCATATTTACGCTTAACGGCCAAAACTGCTTCTTCCTTTTGCTCTTCCAGTTCAGTAGTATCTTTACCAGCTTTCTGAGCAGCTTTGATCTGAGCATCATACCGACTTTCAACCTTGGATATCTCACTGTCTTGCATAGCAGACATCAGCTGTGATACTGAGCCAGCCAACTGATTAAAAGTATCTAAAGCAGCTTTCCTGATCTGAGCACGTTCTTCTTCCTTTTGCTTCGTTATTTCAGTCAGGCGGTCCTGATACTCCATTTCAGAGATAATACCAGCATCGTGAAAGGCTTCCAGCAAAGCCAGTTGCCCATCCAGACTCTGTTTGTACTTGTCGATAAAATAATTATCTTCTTCCGGAGCTTCTTCTTCAATAATATTAAAAGAAGCATCTTCCTGTTTGGTCGGAGTCTGATTTGCCAGTTTATTAGCATATTGACGATTAGCTTCCACTGTCATTGCAGACAGAATCTGCTGATCGATTAGGGATGTATCTCTCTTGGCTTCTGCATACAATTCCCTTTTTTTAGCCAAGAACTTAACTTCTAAAGTATACAGTTGTTCCTGGTACTTCTCTTCTTCAATCAGTCCCAGAGCATGCTGTGTGCGCAAGTCCTTTAATTGCGTTTCATATTCCTTTTTAGCTTTAGCAACTTTTTCTTCAATATCAACGTTCCCAAATTCAGTACCTTCACCCAAAACGACATCTGTACCATTGTTTATATCAGTCTGTGATTTGAGAAGCTTGTTACGTTCTTTTTCAATAAACTCATCTACATCATTTAACTGCTGATCAAGACTCTTCAATGCATCAACGGTAGAATTCAATAATTTATCTTTTACATTTTTAGCCCACTGATCACCATAACCGTTGAACAATTTCATAGTTCTGTCAATAATATCAGCACCGCTATATTTAGCATTGAACCAAAGATCTTCCACAAAACTGCTATGAGTTCCATTTTTCAAAACCTCATCACGCTGTTGTAATAGTTCTGTTTTCTTTAGGTTTGCATTTTCAATATTTTGTTTTGCAATCAGACTTTGAACATAAAGGTCTACAGCTTTTGCAGCATCTTCTGTTTTAATACGTTCTAAATCTAAATTACCCAAATATTCAGGAGATATTTCATTGAGCCTGCGAATCGCAGCCAATCTAGTTTCCTTAGTGATAGACTCATCCCGAGCGACATTAAGCAAATCTGCAACCTCTTTTTTCTCAACCGATATATCTCTATTACTTTGTGAACGAATATCCCGTAAATTCTGCTCTGTCTGTGTCAGTTGTTTACCAGCACGATTCCAATCATAATAAAGTGCGACTAAACCGGAAACAAGAGTCATTACTGCTGTATAAGGATTACTCTTTATTACGTTAAATAAACGACGAACGGTAGCGATCACTTGATTAGTCCAAAAAACTTTAGTCTTGTCAGCTAAATTAGACGCATTCACAGCCACTGTATAAGCAGTAATAGCAACGATAAGGGTAGTTATTGTCGTTTTATATTTAGCTGCAATGGATATAATCGTAGATAATCCTTTAACTGTGAGTGATCCTGTTGTTACCATGTACTTCATGACTGGGAGCAACTGTTCTCCAAGTTCTACACGGATATCTGAAAAGCTCTTTTTTGCCTTGTCAAGTTCTGCCTGTACTGTAGAATTCTGAACGGAAAATTCGTTATAAATAGAAGTACCTTCAACGAATGCCTGGTTAGCTCCCTGCTGCTCCTTACGAACTTTGTCAACATTACCGGCTAACGCTGAGATTACACTTGCAGCTTCAGCTCCGGAAAGACTCATCTGGTCGAGAACAGGAGCCAGTTTATCCATACCACCCAAACGGTTCAGCGCCTCGAGGAAGGTAAGTACAGCCTCATTAGCATCCTTACTCATCAATTGAGTAAATTCTTCAACTTGCAGACCTGCCAATTTTGCGTATTTTGCCGGCTCCTGATAAAGTTTAAGGATCAATCCGGATAGGGCTGTAGAAGCCATTTCGGAACGCAACATATTCTGATCGAGGGCTGAAGCGAATCCCATGATATCCGTAATCGCCATATCTGCCTGTTTGCCGACACCGCCCATACGTGCAGTAAATTCAACCAGATAAGGCTCAGCAGCAGAAGAATTTTGAGCTACCGAATTAACAGCAGAGCCGACAGCCAACATGTTTTCTTTCAGCGACCGGTCACCGTCGCCAAACATATCAGCTAACTTGCCGATCTGAGTTATAGCGTCCTTACCTAAGTCCTCACCCAACGCGACATTGATCATATCGGCTGCTTCGACGAACTCCAGCACGCCATCCTTGGTACTAATACCCAATTTCCCGGCATCACCAGCCAATTCATTCAGGCGTGTACGTGCTGTACGGGTATCCATCCGTTTGAATTCCTCGTTAAGCTCTTCTACTTCCTGCTTAGCCATTCCAGTGTACTTGACGACTTGCGACTGAGCTTCTTCCATTTCAGCGTATTCATTCACACAGCTACGCATGGTGAGTGTAACGCCAGTCAGACCTGCAATCACGCTGGCAGCAATCGTTCCATATCGATTGAAACCATCAGCCAGCTTAGACAAGCTGAAGCGAGTTTCGTTAGCCGTACCTCTCAGCTCCTTGATCCGGTTATTTACCTCTTTCAACTGTTCGGAATATTGCCTGTACAAATCCGTATTCGGATTCAACTGGCGAAGTATCGCATTCAGATCCTTCTGCCTCTTGCCCAAATCTCGCAAAGAAAGATTTGTAAGCCCAATCTCTTCGTAAAGATTATCATATTCCTGCTGCAATTTTTTTAGCACTTCAGCCTGCTTCTTGTATTCCTCTGAATTTTCGCCAAACTGCTTTTTTACATTTTTCAGCTCGCGGTTCGCCGAGCGCATCTTATCCTCGAGCTCAATCATCTTCTGTCGTGCGGCGTCCTGCTGGATAACAATCTCCAGCTGCACCCTATCAATCTTCAGACTCATATTGTGTTTGTATAATTATAGTTAACAATCCAGCCATCGGCCATTATCCAACCAGACACCGCCATCCCTCCATTTGCCATCCGCCAGAATCCAGCGCTGTTCTACTTCGGTATCAGGAATAACAGCCGGATAAAAAACACCTGTCCAAGGGCCCGAACGTCCATCAGGGCCAATCGTATACTCAATTTCTTTTGCCAGAAAACGTTTATTAAAGATTTCGAAAACAGAATTAACGGGATATACATTTTCATCGTAACAAGTTATCTGAACCGGATTCTTACGGTCTATCTTATAGGCATCGTTAAAAAAATAACTCTCCATATCTGCCAGATTGAATGTAGAGCCACCCGTTGGAATGGAAATCGGCCAACTGGTAGTAGGTATTAACTTATCTGTGAAAGCCAGCGGATAAGAATCTGGTTCAAGATAGCCTATCTGTACAGGATTAAGGCCCTGGTAACATGCCAGACATATATCTGACTTGCTTTCTTCGACATCTGTCAGATTCGTGACCATCTGATGTATCGTATCAGCCTGAACTTCTTCTGCCGTGTCATTAGAAGACGATGCACAGGGAATGTAATATCCATCAAAGAAGAAGTCGTCCGGATCAATGTCCTTGACATAGAACTGCCGCTGAACCAGTTCAGCCGGGATAAGTTCAAGCTCCAATTCGGAAGTAGCATCATCACGAACCAGTGGGGCAAACTGATCGACAACTTCAAGATGTGACAATACACCTGAACCAGATATGTATATAATCTTTCGCCCCGCCTCCTTATAATCGAATATCGTATCTGCCTGCTGATTTTCTATTTTAGAAAAGAAAACAAACAAGTCTTCGTCTATCGTTTTTTGCTTTGCTGCCTCCTTAACTACATCAGGCAGACATCGCAACTTATAATAATCAGTTTCGGGCAACTTATACCGTATGGTAGAATTAACCGCATCCTCTTCTTCTTCATCTTCACTCTCAACGGTATAGCTGTCAACAACATTCTGAAGGTGTACATGCCGGACTTTAGTCAGATAAGATACATTCAGCAAGAACGATACCTTACGGGTTTTAAAGTCAATCAAGAAAGTACCATTGAACAATTTTTCGAAATTCTCGAGAAATTCTTTAGCCGTCCACCCCGGTAACATCTCGCACCAATTGTACGTCTGGCATGCATGCACAATATACACGCACTTCCAGGGCGTATCTTCGATTGCATTATATTCAAGTTCATAGCCAAGGGCCTTGAGCAATTCGCGAACAAAAGCGCACAAGTACGGTTGCGGGATATAGTCATAAGGCTGGATATCCTCTTTCGGGGTTATGTGCCCCGCATAAGGATGTCCTTCCTGAGGTTCCACATTAAAAAGCCAAACATTTTTATCGATATCATGCAAGCGGTCATAGGTCATCATCAGATTATAATCAACGTCAGGAAAGGTCTTGTTGACATAATCTGTAGAAACTGAGCCATTCACAACCGGATCAGTCACGGGCATATTCAAGGCAGATATTAATTCATCAGATCCAACGAAGTAATTCAACTCGGAATTACCGGAAACCAACTGAATGCTGACCGTAGTGTCAGTCCAGCCAGTAATAATTTCGGTACCATTGAGATATACCCGGTTATCAGCAACCAACACGGCCCTACGATTAGCTGCAGGCCGTTCGGTCGTATTCAGCCTATTCAGGAATCCATACAACCGGGCATTGACTGGAGCCAGCAATGACAACTCAATATCATAAGTATACTCACCATTTTTGGTAAAAAAAGCATTTTCCTGTTTAACGGATATAGAGAATCCGGAAGGCAGAGCAACCGCTACACCCTCAATGTACAAATTAGTCATAATTTTTAAATTTAAGGCCCATTGACAACCCGTTCATACCGCCGAATATCTGATATTCCCATTCAATCTTATAAGATTCATCAGGAAGAATATCAACACAAGCGTCATTATACAGTCGTATATATACGCGTAATGTCAGCATGATATGTTGAAGAATACTATACAACAAAAGCTCTTCTTCCTCATTTAGCTGGCCAGGAGCAACGCGCTGGCAGACAAACAGAAAAACCTGCTGTGAGTCATTCGTATTATCATCCTGACCTATCGCCTGAGCATCAGGAAAACTCACGCATAGGCAAACGCCAGACTTACCCTGTAATTTTTTTGTCATATGCGATTCATTCACAGCGAGAACTACATTGTCAATCTTATTATCCAGTTCCTGATTTGCATTGTAGACCAATTCACTGATATACTCTCTAAAATTCTTAATATCTATCATAATATTCTGTTATTATCAGGATCGGCAAAACGGAAAGTGAACTCAACGGCCTTGAGTACATTCTTGTGGAAATCACGTTCATAATTCTGGTTTGTTATTATAATATCATACCAGAAACCATCTATTGATATCTGTACCTGCTGAGCACCCAAGAAATCATGCCACAACCTGTAATCGGACTGTCGGAATATCACTCCGGAATTAACTGTATATTCATCAGACGGATTAACGACAAACTTACGTTCTACACCCCACATAAAACCAGTTTCGCTGTCATCAGTACCCTTCAGAATCATCGATCCGACTGCACATACAGTTTCCGGCACATCAAACATGTTCAGGAACCTGAAGATGAAACGTTCTGCATATGCTGTACGGTCGATATGGAACATCAAGTCTTCGACCGTATAATGATAAAAATCCATATCAGGGAACAGATCTTTGATACGGTAGTAAGATACATCAAGAGAGCACACCATCTCTTCTCCCACATGCGTATACAAGGATTTGACACTAACCCGACCAGACAAATCCGTAGCCGTTACATTAACAGCCTGCCCTGAAGAGAGGCAGAAACTGGCATATTCAGGAACACCCGGGCGAGTTACCTTCTCGCCGATGGATGAGAGCACGCCAGGAGATTCTGGCTTTTTTTTCGTTGTAAAGCGAGAAAACAACACATAGGTATCGGTGTCTTTCTGCCCGTTAATCAAAAAACTAAATGTACCTGAAAGGTGCTGCTGGTAGGTGGTATTACCTTCGGGCCATATACCCCACAAAGCTTTAGCACAGAAACGGCCCAACTTACGCACCCGAACCTGATAAGCTGCATCCGGAACATATTCTTCAGTCAGAATTGTCTGACCGGCCAACTGAACAGCAAAAGTAATGGTGGAGTCCGTATCAATAATATAATCGGGCATGTCGGCAGCCAGCTCGACAGTTCCCGGTCTCTGTAATACATTCATGTGCGAAAGAATTTATTTGTTTTTGAATTAGACGGCAACAACTGAATATCATCACCAGCCGATCCGTCATGTAACTGTTTCATGCGTTCGAGCCATTCAGCGGCATCCGCCTCGAGAATAGCAGACATTCGTTGTGCATCCTCTAATGATGCCGGTTGTGAGTCCGCCATACCATTTGCCGCATTAAATCCCCTTATAACGGCATAGGGAATAAGCTGAAGCGGCAAACGTCGTAACGTAACCGACATGGTCAACAGAGCCAATGCCTTGCAAGCAGCATAACGAACGTCGGAGGTTTCAGAAGAAAGTAACTCCGGAAACCCATTGCCATATGCAGGAGCTACTGTAGCAATCTGAATTTCTCTTAAAAATGGAAGTAACAGGATATACATCCGCTCAGACTGTGCAATCGGGAAGTATGAATCGAAGTCACGACCTGACCGGATCAACAAGCCTGCTGCACTGCGACAAGCATCCGTATTCTGCCAATCACTATCCGTAGACTCGTTAAGCCAGCGTATCAATCTCTCAACAGCACTATAATACGCCTGTAAGTGCACAGCATCATCACGATCAAGCTGCCATTCCCAAGGTATTTTGTCGGTTCCGTCCGAAGCTACCTTAACCTTTCGGCCGCTATCCTCGTGGCTGACATCGTTACGCTGGAAAAAATGAAGAGCAGCCAACAGCGCAATAGGGCGCTGTACCAACTGGACAAGACGGTCATCATTTTTCCCTTCCTTATATTTTTTTTCAGCCTTGTCGTAAACGGCACGGCCAATCACCTGAATCAGTTCATCGGTAGCATCGAGAATATCCATTTCGATGACCGAAAAATCATTTCCGGCATAATAGTTACCGGTCATGTGGCGCAATTCATCTGCGCCCTGGTTGTTAAGATTGAATATCATGTTTTTTTGCAGCTTGAATAAGGCTATCCGCCTTCTGTTTATCATCCAATAATTTCAATAATACCCGTAAGAGCTGGGTATTATCTACTTCTTCAATACTTCCGAATACGCCTGATTCGGCCATTGAGAATAAAATAGAGTTCATGCCAAGCGACTGTTCCGGAGCATGATCCTTGCCAGCAGAAGCAAAAACAGGTTCAAAACACACATCACATCCATCGAGCACAAAAGTACCATGGAACAAGAACGAACAAAAAGAGGCGAACCAACAATATATACCCCACTTGAGGTAATCAGGCATGCCTGCAATGTCTTTCACGCCCCGGCTGATATCCGAAGATACAAATGGAATGCGACGGCCATTTTTTTTAGGCCGGTATAATATTGCACACAGGGAGTTAAGATAAGCCATATCCTGCGTGCGTGTGTATTCATTATGCATAATAACAGCGAAACGAAACTCACCGAAAGTCAAGTCCGCCCCATGCGAGGCCGGTCCCCAGAAACCTGACCATGAAGGTATAAGATTGACGGTAGAGTCGAATGTCAAGGCAATAGAGTTATTATCCTCGTCGACTCGCCATTGCCAGTCAAGGGTTTTAGCAAGCCGGTTCACCAGCAGATAATAATCCTTGCGTTTTGATTTAAGCCCACGATGCCGAAGTACATAACTGCACCATAACCGCTTGACATCCGTCAGAGAAACAGCTCTTGGAGTGAGTATCAGCAGCATGCGTAGTTTTAACAAATAAGCAAATTCAGCCGGCTGAACTTCCTCCCAACATTCTGGAAATTCTATATTTTTTATCATATCAAACCTGATTTGTAGCCCTTTCAGAGGCTGTTACGTTATCTTCCTTATTGATTACCTTGCGATAGATGCCCAGAAATAAATCTTTTTTCTCCGGGAAATTGATGTGAATCGCATCGTTGATAGCCTCGAGGCAGACATCTTCAGGAATCTGCGTATCGGCTCCGTAAAAGAGTTTCAGCGCATACAACATCTGAGAACCTGAATCCCCCTTTCCGTCGATGATGATGTTAGCCAGTGAAGGGTTCAGACCTAATCCACTGGTTGTACTCGAGTCGGCTATACGCGATATCTTGGTAAGTGCATCGATGTACTTATCAATATTCATCTCAATAGGTTCAATCGTGAACTGGTGTGTCTTGCCATCTGAAGGATCAACATAATCTGTCGTCATAAAGAACTTACCGACATTGTTCTTGCCAGCCATAACATCAGCCAATTCACGTGCCAACTGATCCTTCAGTACCTCCATGTACTGATATACCTGATTATCTGTCGCGTCCATATGCATAGCCTTGTACTTTTCGGCTTTTTGACTCCAATACTCTTCGGGGACATGTACCACATAGGCAGCCGCAATCATATTCCTATTCAGATATTCGATAATCTCCGGCAACGAGTTAGCATCATGCATCCACGGCATTGAGCCAAAGAATGAGGATATTGCATACATATTGCGCCCAAATGAGCGTAAGCAATGATATTTAACGGCTATCTCGTGTTTCGCCGGATAATGGCGATCAAACACCGGATATCTAATATACTTCTGGCTCCCCAAAAAATCAAAATCGCCATTCAGGATATGTGTAACAGAACTGAGATAACGCTCATCGTTATCCGGCCAGCACAATCGGCAATCCTTAGAAGGCAAACATTCGAGGCTGTGAATCCATGGACGCCCAACCCTGACAGACCGTGCAGAAACATACTTAACAAAAACCCCGTTCAGGTGATTGTATTCGGTAAACGACTCACGTATAAACCGGCGGTAATCCCAGCTATCAAGCCATGCCAGTACTTCCGGATCTGTTGTCCATTCCTGTACACGTTCGTTGTTATTGATGCCCACCTGATAAAGCATCGGCCCCTGCCCGTAGAGCAAACCCGTTTTACGGGCAAGAATACCCGGTGCAAGATTATTTTTCTCGAGCAGGTTACGAACAGAAGAAGGAAGATTATTATCTGCCCCCCAAGGCACTATGCGCACTCCAGCAACAGTTGTCGGGCTGCAATCCCAGTCAGCTACTGCTGATCCAAACAGATGTGTCAGGGAGTCACGAAAAGAGTCCATACGGATTGCATACGTACCTACCGCTGTTTCGATGAAATTAATATCACCAATTTTCTTATTCATTTTTTATTCGATTTTCTAAAATTCCCTTTAAACGTTCAATCTCATAGTCAGACAAACCATACATGACGCGACTTATCAGTCTATTCAGTCCACCATACATATTGCGGGCATACCATCGATTTTTTTTATTCGTATTCGAGCGTATTCCCCAGACCTCACGATTAGTGTCAACCTGTATCTTGTTTTTTTTATAACCGGACATATCCACACAACGACCATACGAAAAAAACGACACACGCTGTCCCGGGTTATTCCCTTCCATGAATGACGAATAATTCAACGAATCAAGAAGAGAACCGGAGTCAATCAATTTCTGTTTTGTAATGGCATCGGACAACGCATCACACAATTCCTCACCGAATTGTGACAATTCCTCCTGAATAAAAAGAAGTTTAATATCATCTGAAGCCTGACTATTCATAACTATTTTTTGTTTTGTGCAAAAATAGCTTCAGAAAGTACCAGAGAAAAGGACATAAAAAAAGCCCCGCCGAAGCGAGGCCCCAAAAAAATCCTTGCAAAATATCGAACTCTAAGCCAATACAAAGATACAACAATTTATTGAGATACAAGGTGTCTTGTAATGTATTCCTCTTCAGAGATATCGCCATTGTTAAGCCTTTTCCAATCCGACAGATCAAAGGTTATCGACCTGCCGTCAGTGATAGTTATTGATTCTGGTGAGATACCCATTTCAGCTCGTATTTCATAAACCAAAGCGAGCACATAATTAAGGCTTCCATCCGTGTCAATCTGGTAAACAAGTTTCATTGTTCGCCTCCTTTCTCCGGAATAAATTTGGTAAGCTCACCTTTAAGGAAATAAATTGTACGTAAGTGTGCCAGCACTTCGTCTGCATCTTCATCATGCAGTTTCATCAGGAAAGCAATCACTTTATCAAGCTCTCTGACTGCACAAGCTGCCGCATCCTGTTCTATCCAGTTCTGCAACACATCGACAGCCTGATCCGGGACGATACAAGGTTTCATCGCTGGCCTCCTTTCTCTTCAGGAAGCAAAGCATTTCCATTTTCTCTGAAACGATATTCTTGCAAAACCTTAACTATATCCATATACGCAATAGTCTTTGTGTCTTTTGCAAGATCAAACGACAATCGGAAACATCCACCTCTATCGATATCAGCACAATTAAGGAAAATCGGTTTCGTTTTAGGATATTTTTTATTCAAAAAGACCAGAACCATCCGGGCTTCCTCGATAAAAGCATCCTTCGACAGATCATCAGTCAGCAATGTGTGTTTAAAAGAGTCTACCCATACGCCCAGTTCTTTTGCTTTTTCATTAACAGGGCTATAGGAAAAGGCATAATTCACGAACCATTTCATCTCAAACCTCCTTTCTTGCAAAGCAAAAGTGAACAGATAAACCAGCACAAGCAGGCAACGGCAGCCAGCCAATGGATGAAAAAAGAAAAGCTAAGAATACAGAAGGAAACTTGTGCTTGGAAAATAAACACAGCCTGACGGTTAGAAACTCTCTCTTCCATGATAGAAGAGAACAATACATTTTTACGATTCAGCCATAACGAGATACGGCTTTCTGTTGCCTGGCTAACAGGCAATGCAATTAGATTTTTCATTTTTGGTAAGCATTAAAATGAAACAATAAATAATTAAATTACGGAGAGGAAACAAGAAAAGTTCCGCTCCCCGTTGCTTACCACCTGAAACAGGCTGTGGGTCCATTAAGACACCACACGGGACGGAACTTATACGATATAGTAAACCACAAGGCATAAAAAATGCCCGCAGCATAAAATGGCGAGCCATCTCGCCTGTTTCAAATGGTAAGCAGTGCAAATATGAGGATTTATTTTGGAACTGCAAAAGAAAAAGCGGAAACTTTTTGAGTTTCCGCTAGTAAATTACCAATCATCTCCTGAATCAAGAATAGCATTATTTTCAGAAGTAGCCATAGACAAAGATTTTACAATCTCATTAAAGTGAGCAACACACTTCTGCTGTAAATCCGGCCATGTTTTCAGCCATCTTTTATCCTGCATACCAGACGGCTTGAATTTTTCCCGGTCAGTAATCAAACCGAAACTCCAAGTCGACTTCCAGGAAAGATCAAACGATTCATGTGTGAATCCGGACATGGTTACTTTATACCGTCCGTCCCTTACTTGAATCTTCAAAGAATAATTGACAGCACCGTCTATACAACGATACGTCATGCCACCTGGAGCACGATAACTGAAAGCTCCCTTGCAAATCAAAATACCGTTATTAGCATCATCCATCTGTATCACATCCTGAGCAGAATTGAATGTCATCGCTGCCCATGCTCTAATCTGAGGATATAATACTGATACATTTTTGCCTTCAGCCTGAATCACACTGTCGCATTGAATCGGCTTTTCCTGTGCCATCAAGTTCAGGCCAACCAATGCCAGAAGTAAAAATAAAACTCTTTTCATCATATAAAACTCATTATTCTTCATCTTGTAAGGCGTTTGCATCAGCTGGGTGTACTGCATCATCCTGCTCTGGTTCATTCTGTGCAGTGCCATTCTGAACAAGACCATTAGTCAGCAAATCAATCTCCTTATCAAAGAGCTTAAAAATTCTCTTGGTTATCATCAGCAAATTCAACATGATATGCAAAATACCACCAAAAAAGAACGTTCCTATTATCGTATAGAATAATCTATGATAAGTAATTGAAAAATGAATCATCTTCCAATCAACCGTCAAATGCGTACTTTTGCCTAACGTCAGATTCATAAACAACGATAACATCAACAATGATATCGGAATCAAATAGCAGATGTTATAAAAAGTCTCCTTAATCAATGGCACTCTCTCCCTGTTATGCCGGGTCACAATCTTATTCATGACAAAGGAGATAAGCGTAGCCAACAGATTTATAAATATCGGAATAAAGATAGACAAGAACAATGTCAGCACATTTAACACCTTGTCATTGTCTTTGTAAAACAAAAAGCTCGCACCAAATCCTAACAGCAATGGAAATACAATAAAAATATACACATTGCTTTTGTCTATTTTCAAAATGCTATAATAGCTACTTAAAATATTTGATATATTTATAAATTTCAGATTCATTTAACTGAAAATATTAAGTTCTTCATGCTCTTGAATAAAATCACGAACCACTTCTTTAATAGAGCGATAAGAGGAAAAGTTATTTTCATTAGCGTCTACTTCTATTTCATAGTAAGGTCTAACTATATTTTCCTGCCCTCCACCTAAATATAAAGTCCTGGTTTTCGCATTCCTTCCTGTACCAATCGTAGAAACTACTTTTTTAGCACCTTCACCAAAGATATCATTTAAATCCGGAATTTCAAAAAGAGGATTGTTAGAATTTATCAAATTACGTATTGTATTTTCTTTATTTACACCTAATCTGTTTTTAAATTTAATGGTGAGTTCCATCGTATAATCTGAATTGTCCAAACCATCCATATAACCATCTGTTCTGTCAGAATGTTCATAGTTGGCAGTCAAAGTCATGGATTTATACCGACCATTACGCAATTCATTCATGTATGTATTCAACACAACATTCTTTCTCTCGACCATATATCCTTGTTCAACACCATAATGGTCATTCAAATAAGACTTCAACAAAAGATGCATCAATGGATATATACCTTCATTATCCGTTCTTTCCAAAATCAGCAATGCCTTATTTCCACGCCGAGGAATCTTCAAAAAGTAAAAATACGGCTTAATAACCGCTTGATTACGTGTAACACGATATGCCGGATTCAATGGGTCATCTTTATCTGCAATATCAAACTCTTTACCATAGAGTCCGGTCTCAATAATACCACAGATATATCTTTCTCGAGAATTTTTATGATGAAATTTTATCGTATCACCATCATCTGTAACATATTCCTGTGGAATACGAACTGTCCTACTCAGTGACTCTACATCCCCTGTACTATGACTATCTATAAAGTGAACAAACCCAGTATGATTATCAGAAATCACATTAAAAAAATCCGGGTCACTACCGAAATCAATATAGTCATGCCCTTTTCGCATCTGAATAGTATAAACTTCAATCGTTGTTTTCATAATAAGTTTTTAACAATACGTCCCAAAGATACGTAAACTTTCGTAACGAAAATGATTATTGGTAAACAAACCTTTAATCTACCTCACTTTGAGATTGCAAATGAAAAACCTATCTTTGTGAAAACCAATACAACCACAAAATGGATAAATTTACATTAGAGAAAGAGACTGTTAATATATTATCTTTGGACATTCTTAAATTTTATCATGAATCAGCCCAAAAAAGATTAAGCGACCACCGAGATCAAGAAAAAAATACGACAGAAAGAGGATACAAGTTACTATCTCTCTACTTAGGAATAGTGACAGCTTTAATCAGTTACATATATATCCACTGGAATATAGAAAATCCTATAATACAATCTTTACTTGCGATTACTATTGTAACCTTTTTAGCTGCCATCTGCATGATGATAGTAGTATACCCTCGCTTATACATACCTTTAGGCAGAAAGCCAAGTGAATTTACCCCCAATCAAATGGCTTCCAAGTTAAAAGGAGTTAAAGATGATATTCAATATAAAGCCATTTTAGCTGGAGAATTATCTGTATTAGAAGATGCTATTAATAATCAAGCAAAATATAACAGAAGAAGAACTATATTATTTTCTTTTTCCTTTGCTTTAATTATAGCAGGTATTATTGCTTCCTCTGTTATATTTCTGACTTCAACTATTCGCTGAAACCATCATGACCTGTCGAAGTCGTACCTGTTTCCGGATGAATAGGTTCCGGATTCGGCAAGTCAGGGATACCATCACAATCTGGATTCATAGTAACAAATGGCGAACTCCCCACCAAGATAGCCCAAAGGTGTAACCTGCACCTTAATCCGGTTGACTACGGATTTATCTTGATAAGGAGTTCATATTTTATGGTTACAACAACCATATTGGGTTAAATGTTCGGGCATTACAAAGATAATAACTTTTGAATAAAAAAAGCGGAACTTGTTAAAAAGTTCCGCCCATTAGTCAAGATATTTCGGTAAGTGTTAATCAAGCGAAATGTACTTGACTTAATTCATTTGCAAACTCATGTACAGATTTTTGTATTTTATTTATAGTAGTGCGCGACGGCTTACGATGTCCTGTCGCATAATGGCTTAACTGACTCTTATTAATTCCTGTGATTCGTGATAATCCGGCAAGAGAAAAAGCCTGTGTATAATAAGAGAGGAAAGAAGCCATATCATATTTAAACTCGAATTCGACTTCTTCAAAATGCTTTCCATCACGTTCGTATGATGATTTAATATCCTCATACGCTTTTTTGAAATCTTCAATAGCTTCTTTAGACGTTGCGCCTGTAGCAGTAACCAAATAGTCCATATCATCTGCATCCATATAAATACTATAGTTACCGTCAGAAGCCATTTCAATAATAGCAAACACCTTTTTCATAATCTATTGTCTTTAATGGCAGGACTTATTTCAGTCCTGCCGCTTTCTTAATTGCGTTTAATGTTCCGGTTGCGACTTCCTGTTTTCCATGATTACTCATACAAAATCGTTTTCCGGTTTTCGGACTTTCCCAGACCGGGTGTCCGTTCTGTTGTTCTCCTGTGTCAAAGCACCCGGCTTTTTTAATCAGCCGTTCCAATTCGTTGTACTTCATTTCAATGTTCGCTTGATTAACATTACAAAGATACTCATTTGAATATCATCCACAAAGGAAATAGTCACAAATGACACTCAAATTAATATCATTTAACAAGAAAAGCAAAGACAAGAGCTTCGCATATTGCGTATAACAATCGCCGATTTCAGGCGTATAAAACGAAATACCTTATTCCCCGCCGCCCGATTTTGCCGCCAACGAAGTGACAAAGCGGTAAAATCGGGCGGCGGGCGGCTGTTACGCTACCCACCTCCCTAAAACGCTGCTACAGCCTATTACAGCCCCTACAAGCGTCCCTCATCCTCATAACTAAAGTATTCCTTATCACCATAAACGATATGGTCTAAGAGTTTTATATTCATAGTATTGCCTGCATTCTTCAAACATTCAGTCAGACGGTTATCGTCATTACTGGGTCGGCTGTTTCCTGACGGGTGATTGTGGCAAAGTATCAGTGACGTGGCGTTACATTTCAGAGCTTCACGCAAAATCACTCTTACATCCACCTGCGTACTGGTTATACCTCCTACAGAGATACGTTGTTTTCTGACAACACGGTTAGACTGGTTTAAGTAAATAGCCCAACATTCCTCTACTTCCAAATCTTCCATATAAGGTTTCATCAGGTTATAAATGTCCTCACTATGCCGGATTATTACCCTGCTGCTCCTGCGGTCTATGATACGTTTGTAAAGTTCAATCACGGCGAGAGCCATGTCCCTGCGTGCCGGCGTCAAAAGCTGGCAAACATCTTCTATTGAAACATTATCGCCACGCAATAACATCTCATTAACTCTTTTACTGGTTTCTCTGCTGTTAGTCAATTGATAAACTACTTCACTGTCTGACAAATGTCTGCACTCTCCACAAAGTTCGAATAAATCTTTCATAATTATTGATTATTAAATTGTTATACGAATAAAGTTCTTGCTAAAAACATACCTCCCAAAACCGAAGCTCCCAGCGTTTCAAGATGACAAGCAAAACGGGCGTAGGAATAACCTCGAGTAATTACATCGTCAAAAACGAGTACTTTCTTTCCCTTGAAAAACTCCTTATCGAAATTGACTACCTGCACATTATTGACGTGCTTTCCTGACTTGCTCTCATGGATTGCCAGCCGTTCACCTTCTACCGTGATATGGTCGTATGCACTGACTGCACCCGACAACCGTGCAACTTCCTCTGAGAACTGCTTATATCGGATTTCATTTTTCCGCTGGCTACTGGCAGGAATGCAAGCAAACACGATGTCACTCGCTTCGTTACCGTACTGCTCACGAATTTTCTTGGCGACAAGCTGGGCGGCAGAAATAGCACATTTCCCATCCTTAAAAGCCCATACAAAGTTTCTCACCTGCCAATCTCTTGAACTGGCCTTATATTTTGTCGGCAGGTAGTCAAAGAAGTTGAACATGTACTTTCTGCACTGGTTTAGCATGGATTCTGTAAAGGTTTTCATGGTCTTAAAATTTATTCTGGTGCCGAGCTCGGGAGTTGAGCCTTTTTTTTCTGCTCTTCCTGCTCTGAGCTTTTTTTTTATTCCGTTCGCTGTCGCTACGGTTTGTTTTCGCCTTTTACACCTGCCAGCAAAGGTGTTCCGAAGCGTATAAAGACAAGTTTTCACGAAAAGCAGAGCCTTGAATACTACCTGAGTCCTGTGAGGGTGGAGATTTTTTCGGGAACAGCGCCTGAACTTGGCATACGAAGCGGAACATTTACCTTTGCAGGTCAAAAGGCATAAACCGCGGCGCCAGTGATACCGAATTATTGGCGAAGAGCAGACAAAGAAGAGCAGTCAAACAACGTCATAGCCCTCTGGCTATACCTCAATAAAGGGAGTGTAACGGGGTGGGTGGGCCGCCCTGCAATAAGAATCGGGACGATATTGCAGGACTTCGGGTTGAGTTTTTCAACGAAAATTCAGCCCAGCAAAACAAAAGGCTTGAAAATGAAGTGTCAAACCGTATAGGAATGAAAAAACCTTGGTTTTTTGTCATACAGATGCCCGACGCGCGCCGCCCAGCGGTTGCGATTGCAACTAATTTTCGAATCGGGAAATGTGACGCAGACAGAATCCACCCCAACAAGACGGCAAAAAAAAATGCACCACCGTAGTACGGCAGTGCATCCAACCATTCCAAACGTATGCGTTAAGGGGCATACGATGCCACCTTAGATTGCCATATACGCAGGAACTCCTTACGCATAAGCAGGTACTTGAGCGCATCGGTCAGGTTAGTAGACTCTTTGGGCAAACGCTCACGAGGCAACTTATCACCAGTCTTTAACTTAACCACCATCTGGCTACCACCATCATCAACGAGTTTGGTCTTGCAGACTTCCATCTCAGATTTCAAGTTAGGACAATTATACTGGTCTATCAGTAGAGAGAAGAGCTTCCCTGTCAGATTACCAGACAACAAGTCTGACATAAAGCGATACTCCAAATTAGAACCGATATTACCCTGTCCTATAGACATTAACTGCACTCTCCAACCAGTACTCTTGCCTTCAGCATCATGTTCTATAGAATTTTTTATCTGAGTAGCCATATCAGCCTTAACACCTTTGTAGTTATTCATTGCACGGTCGTAGTACAACTTTAACACCTTGGTACGCCGGCACGCAAAAAAGCGAACAAACTGCCTCCCCAACTCACGAACAGTATCAGGAGGCAACGTATAGAACTCTTTCAGTACGCGGTACTCACGGCCCTGCTGCTGACCTACTACAAGCGAAAGCATATTACCAGCATCCATACCAGCCTCGAGGGGCAAGTTATGGTTGTGGTAGCGAAGAGCTGAACAGTCTTCCATCCAGCCCAGCGGTTTTTGCTCGATAATCTTATTCAAAAACCCGTCAGCATAGAAATGACGGATAGAAAGATTCGGGTAAAATAACAGATTCGCCTCTATCTTAGGAATTATAGAAAGAATATTACAACTTAAACCTTCCAATCCTTCAGCCAATTCATCAGAAAACCAGTCAAGTCCGAGGATATCGGCATTGACATAGCTGGAAGATATGAAGAAAAAAGACACACGGCGACGAGTCTTGATCCATCGTTCCTCCCACCTCTTCATATTCCGCTTAGCCAATTCAACATCCCGAGCCGCCCTGTCGACTTTAGCCTGAACAGTCCGATCATTTCTTTGCCGTTCGACCAGTTCCCGGTACTCCTGCAGGTGCGATACATAAGTTTTCTTACATTCATTATAGACAAGTCCGGCACGCAACATGAGCATGATCTGTTGTTTGTTATTCTGAGCCGACAGCTTCAGAATCCAATCATATTCCCCAAGATGGTTCGGGTTCGGCATATCGGTTGTCAATGTCCTGGAACGATACCACACTGATTGCCCATACTTAACATAGAAGCCACGCACAGCTTTCAGCAGGTTAGTGAATTTCTCCTCCGGAAAGTACTTCACCTCGTCGCCAAACACACCCACGTAGGAACGTCCGGCACCAATGGCCAGACGATCCAAAGAAATGAAGGTAAAATTAAACCCCGTGTAGAATACCATGGTATTACGCCAGTCGGTACAGACATTATACATACGCAGCCTCCATTCTTCAGGAGGAGCTTCATTTATCACATAGTGAGTGCCCAGTTCCCACCCCAGCAACTGTAGTCCGTCAATCAGAGACGGAATTACGTTCTTGTGCAGGTCGGAGTAGGTATCAGCCACCCATGCGAAGGGAGCGCCCGGGCAGTCCTGGGCAGCTTCCTGTACCCGTTCGGACAGAACCTGTACAGTCTTAGCAGAAGCACGCCCAGCCACCCAATATAGCGACCATGGCATCATGACTGCCAGCAGCTGTGCCGTCCAGTTGGCAAAGCGTGTTTCCACGCTATCCTCGGTAATTTTGAGTTTTTTCTTGCGTGTCATCGACGATTTCTTCAAAGTTAATATCTACAGCCATTGCATCACGTTTCAGGCGTGTACGGTCTTTTTCCGTAAGGTCAGGAATCGAATCAATCTGGGCAGCCAGTTCCTTACGATCGATGGAAGGAACACCAATCAGATTTGAATCAAGTGTATACACCTTGATATCTTTCTCCTTGATTTCCTGACGTTTTACCTTATCCGGTTTATCCAGTTGTTTAACCTTCCAAGCCTGAGTCAGCAAGTTGCCGTATATCTCCATATCCTTCGCCCCTGAAGAGGAAAGAAGTACAGCCTGGGCAGCTTTCATCAGGTTGTCGTAAATCATATTACGATGTGCGGCAGGCTCAATGGTATCATCCAGGTAAAACAGATTCACGGCCTCGTAGTACATTTCCCGGGCACGAAAACGGGAACAGTTGAAAGGTTCGTGCATGAGCATGGAGATAGCACGATCCTTTCCGTATTTGCGTGTAATGCCAACCACGGCAAAAAGCGCATTATAGTAGTCCTGTTCTTCTTCGGACAACTGATATTTGCAACCGGACTCAATGTAGTCCTGCAGCTGCTCGTAATAAGATTTATCAAACATCTAAATCATCAAAAAAAACTTTTGAAACATTGTTTTTGAACTCGACTGCGCGGCGCATCTTATCCAACCGCTGGGCCTGCGTCACATTCTCACCCGTGGCTGCCGCATCCGCCATGGAGATACCTTCTTTTGCCGTCTGAAGGAGCTGTCCACGATCATAATGATACTTCAGGGGTGACATAAGAAGGCTATAATAGAACATAAATTCGTTAACCTCTATGTTGTAGTACATGGCAATCTGCTGGGGCGTGTAACCTATCCCTGCCAGTTTCTCGTATTCTTCTATGGGGATACGGGAAAACCATTCCGGACGATTCTTATCTGTCCATTTTATTACCGATTCTGAATTCATATACTTTCTTCGATTTTAAAAATACATACTGTTCCTCGAGGGCATTTTCACCGTAGTTTCCGGAACCTTCCACCACATAGCAGCCGGTATCCGTGTCCAGGCATGTAACCTTCTTGTGTGTCCAGCCATAGGTTAACGTAATGATACCCTCGTTATGCAGTTGCTTGAGTCGTGCAAAAATCAGCGGCATACGGAACTTGAGCGTTTCGGAAACATGAAGATGTACGGTACCAATCAAGCCTTTATCCTTATATCTTAACAAGGCATTGATTATTCGTTCATTGGTGGAATAAGTGGCTACATAGATGTGTCGAACATATCCTGCATGGCGAATCAAGTAAACGATAAAAGTGAAGGCGGTAAAACTTTTCCGGGTTTCAATGAAAAAGGCTTCATTATTATCCGGAAGGCGGCCGCACAATTCCCGAAGGTTATTGAGTTTGAAGCAAAGAATGTTTTCAAACCTCTGAGAGTACAGTCGTGACTGCCTGACCTCTGCAAACAATTCGTCCAAATTGAAATACTTATTCATCACCTAGTAACCGATTTATTTCAGCCAGTTCTGACTGGTAGGCTTGTAATCGTGCTAACCGCTCCAGCTCGAGGTGTGGTTTATCACGTTTAGCAAGCTCATCCTGTACGCGCCATATATTGTTTTTCAACCTCTTCTGGCGGATCATCAGCTGCTTGACATTCAAGGTCAACAGTTCCTTACGACGGTGGAATGCTGCGAAAATCGGATGCTTTCCAAGGATAGAACCATGCTGCTGGTAGTAATTCAGTTCCTCCCATATCATCCGGTTCTCGAGATATGAGTTAATCAGTTCACGAGATACTTTAGCACACTGTTCGGTAGAGGTACAATCACGTAATTTTTTATGCAAGTTTACATAATTGTGATATCTGGCAAATTTACGTGACGCCAGTGCCTCGAGTTCAGGCGGGCATTTCGGATCATTCAGGAAGGGGAATTCATCGCGGAAAGAAAGCGGTTTCCGTTCGGAAAACAGTACAACCTGAGCGGAAGCCACATAGGTATAATCTTCATCAATGCCATATTTTTTGCATAACCAGTCAATCATCAGACGGCGATTTGCCACCGGATTGGACTTGATCAGGCGTAAAGTTAAAGAGGGTGCGCCCGCCTCAGTAAGAAGCTGCACACCCTCTTCGGCGTTCGCACCTGCACGCAACCAGGTGAGAATTGTTTGTTTCATTACTTAGTTTCCAGGAATGGGTTCAAATACTTTACATTCTCCTGAAAATGTTTCAGGTAAAGGAAACATTTTCCTGCAATAAACCGAGCGACCGTATTAAAGTCCGCCTTTTGTGAAACAACCGGAAGAATCCATCCATCTGTCTGGTAGTCCAGACGAATGGGATGCACCGCATACGCACACCCATAAATGGTGAGTAAGTGATACTTACCAGAAAGGATATCCGGACATTTTTCAAACATCTCTGTCAACTTTTCCTTCTCCAGCAAAACGGGGCAATGCGTATTGTAATCATACGCTGCAAGCTGTAGTGTATCACGAAGCAAAGTAGCAGTATTTTTCATCATAACCGCTTCATCACCGGTGTAACGATTGGGATTGAGAATACCAAAATGTTTAAACAACCCGATATGACACAAATCAACATTATCTATCAGATATGTACCAGGTTCAATCAGGATGAATTTCTCTGAAACAGACTCAGAAACTACGGCCAGCTTCAATACTTCAAGAATATCCAACTGGCTACCTTTAGCATCTTTGTATTCAATATGCTCTATAGGCATATCCTTAGTATATTCTATCTGGTCACCAATAGTCACAAAGCGAATATTTTCAAGCAGGTATTGAGCACAAGAATCAATCACCTTCACAACCTCTTCTTCCCGGTGTGTCGCTTTGAAAAAGGGAATCACGACTGTATAAATTTTCTCATCCTGCGCATTCAAATCGTCTGTAGCACCTTCAGGTGAAGTTTCTACCGAGCCAGAATCAGATTGAACTTGGGATGTATCATCTGTACCTTCAGAATTATTGTCGGAAGCAGCATCCACTGTACCCAAATTTTCATCAGCAGGCTGCTCTAATTGAGCAACCTGTTCTTTTTTTATTGTTTTTTTTGTCATACACCTTCTTCTAATGATGCGGCAGCAGCCGCTGTTAAACCAAGATAACCATCTATATCGGTATCACCAGTCTGTGGAATAAGATTCAACGGAATACGTGAAATCGGAGCGGATGGTATTTCAGACGCAAGTTCTATAACATTCTTGCATGCCTCCTTGTCATCCTGCGTTTCGTCAGAACTGAAAATTAAGGGAGTACATGGAGTACCAGCTACCTTAGCATCTTCGGAGTCGCAATTAATTACGATAGAGCCAAGGTCTTCGTTAACCAGTTGATTACGGCACACAGCCATCTCCTTAGTATCACCCGGAGATTCCCACGCTGTATGATGCAGGTATCCCTTAGCGTCTGCGGAACCTGTCAAGGTGTCCCATGATTTAATGGTACTGGATGTACCATATACAGCAATCGGTTTTTTTCCTTCTGAAAATGCAAAAGCAGTCACCGTGATCCCGTCTGTATCCTTTTCAAACGTTTTCACATCTTCCCAGCGGAAAAGAATCACATAATGTTTTTTGCCCTTCGGCCGACCAGCCGAAGAACTACCCTTCTTAACAGAAACTAATGTATCAGGCATAATATAACCTCCTATAAATTAAACGCCCAGATCAGCCGGAGCAAGTTCTTCTACCAAATCAGTTGGAAGGTATGCGAATATAGCCTCCTTGATCCAGAATCCTGTACCTTCTCTCCATTCACCCAACACCTTAGCAACATAATCATCAGATGTCATACGCAGATTAACATTCTGAGGGTTACGCGACATCACGTGTTTGAAGTTTTCTTTCGGAGTAATAAAGAACGCCCCGGTACCACGCATACCTTCTATCGGTGCGAAGGTAAAACGAGAAAAATCAACCTTAACTTTTTCACCATCTTCATTTTTAGTGGTCGGGTACTTATCACGATACGCACGTCCATATTTTGTGATGAGATCCGGATCAGCGTGGATGAACATGGTTTTATTTTTATACAACGGACTTACATCATCAACTGCCTGATCAATCTGCTTCAGCAGTTCTTCACCTTCACCTAATGCAGCCGTGCCTTCCAGCAGCCAGGTAACGTCAGTATCTGAAGCTTTCTTCAAATCACACAACTGAGTAATGAATCCGTCACAGGTCTCTTCGGCTTTGTTAGGAGTGAATGTACTGTCAGATGCAGCCGGTTCTTTGTAACGCCCCTTACAAAGAGCCAGCTCACGGTCTTCATCCAATTTAGGCTTGATAAGCTGCTCAACAATATAACGCACAATCGGCATATCCTTAGGTTCCAGCGATTCATCATAGAGATAACCCAACACATCATTGATGATGTCTGAAGGATAAATTTCTACGTTAATCTTCATCGGGAATTGCTTGATTGTCATGGGAGTAAATTTTGATTTACCCTTGGGCGTGAATCGTGGTGTGAATGTCTGCAATACAGAATCGATAGCAGCCTGAGAAGCACGAACTTCGAACTTATCCGTGATGATAGTAGACATGTAACCAGTACAAGAGATAGGTCCGACAAGCTTCTGGAAAATAGATAATTTATCAGAAGATACGTACTTACCAAATTCCTGTTTCAGTTCTGTCGTATCGATTGTAGTGTCACCAGTCCACACATCTCCAGTAGCTGCTGCTACATAAGCCTTGTTATGAATCAGACTCATATCTGGCTTGAATTCTTTTTTCATCTTACCACCTGTTTGATCGATAACCGCTTCCCCTCCTTCACCAGGAAGTTTAGCCAACTTATCATTTTCAGCCTTCAATTGTTTAATCTCTTCACGTAGTTGGGTGATTGTAGCAGCATCCTTCTTCGCCTGAGCTTCGAATTCAGAAGCTACCCCCTTAACCGACTCCTCGGCAGATACCCCTTCTTTTTCGAGTTCTGCCAAATCTTTAACGAACGATTCAGTGAACTGTTGCCCCCATTTCTCTGTAAGTTTCTGCTGGTCACCTGCAGAAAGAACGGAGCGCCCATCAGCATCTTTCGCGAAGGCGGAGATACCCAAAAAAGACATGACGGCAGTAACCGTCAGCAATAAATTTCTGTTTCGCATTTTATTTTATGTTTTTTGTTTGTAAATAGGCTGAAACCGCATGATCTCTGCTAAGTTCACGAGCCCTGTTAATTGCATACTGTTTATCACCGATTGAATCAATCAGCCCATATCTTAACGCATCATCGGCGTAGAACATACGACCTGACAGAATACCTTCTACCGACTTATCCAGCTTATCACCACGCTGAGCAATGACTTCGTCTTGGAAGCGTTGTGCCAATGGATTCAGTTCTTCACGCTTAATCAAGTCATATTTACCCATTTTTGCAGCTTCAAGAGGTGCATTTTTATAATCCGACAAATCGGAATAGATTGTATGAACCTTAATGCCTTCCATCTCATAATACTTAGCATAATCGGGAAATGACATCATGACACCGATTGATCCGAATTCTGAAGAAATTCTGTTAGATGCTATAATCTCGTCACAAAATACAGCGACATAATAATTAGCAGATGCGCACAAGTCACAGTGTGATACTATAGATTTATTTAATTTACGCGCATATTCGATTGCAGAAGTCAATGGTGCAATGGCATCAACGCATCCACCCCCAGAGTCCATATCAAGTACAATAGCGGAGATATTAGGATTGGCAGCAGCCTCGTATATCATATCTGCAATTTCGGTAGTTCCATACGCACAATAAGTACCGTACTTCATCATAGTACCATGAACTGGGATAATCGCAACTGTATCAGACGGGAGGTCACCAGAGAATGAAGATGTCTTCTTCATGTTTTTATTAACGAGTTCCCCTTCGATTGGTTTCCGGTCTGCCAACGTTCCTTCAGACGATTTATCGAAGGAACCGGATATGATCTGCTCCAATATCTGGTGTGACGATTCCACATCACGCAGGTCAATCGCCCATTGCGCACGCATAATTGCTGAATATAGATGTGATAAGTGCATATAATTATTATATTTTTTTCGTTGTTACAAAATTACAGCACTCAAAGGCCAAGAAAAGGACTACAAGAACTTGCTCAATTCAGGTTGCTGACTCTTATAGGAGAAAATCAAAGAATGTGGTGAACCCTTCCCTGACAAGGATAATACAACCGGGAACTGATCCGTACCGACTACTCTGGATGTACCATCGGTATAATCTAATCGCACAAGAATGTATATTCCAAGCCATGCTATCAACTCTCTTAATTTTTCTGGCGACGAGTCAGAGAAGGAAATAGAAAGATTTACATCATAAAAATTACCATCTGAAGAATCTTCCTCGTCAAATTCAGCCGTAGAATAATCCAATTTAACCCAATCACCTACAACCTTAATCTGAGGCAGACCGGGTATGTTAGAAACAGTTGATTCAGCAAGTGCTATAAAATAGACTCGGCAGATGGACGCACGTTTACTTTCCTTTTTTTGCATAATTGCTTATATTTTTAAGGTTATTTGCAAGAGCTCCTACAAAATCAATTAAGAATTAATTCGTGAAATAATGTTAAGGGAAAAGGCTCAATTGAAGCTCCTTTGATATTTCGGCAGTAATTCGTCGACGATTACGATAATCATATTTTTTAACCGTATCATAATTAATAGCATTTTTTTTGATGTTATAGCTATGGAGAAAGGACTGTATAATCTTATCCTGACGATAGCCTTTAGAATAACCAACAAAAAAAAATTCCTTGATCCGAAGTCGGAATTCAGCTTCGATGAACAATCGTAACTGTTTCTGCTTCCATTCCGGGATATAGACAAAGTTTTCGCTGAAAATAGCATGATTCCATTCTTGTACCGGAAGGGTGATACGAAGCGGATTTTCCCCTACCTCCTGCTTTCGTGGTCTATCAGTAACAGTGATCATAGCCTGTATCATCCGACCTATATCATGTGTACCATCAGCCATAAGTTCCCCTGATTTACGATTCTGCCGAAGTTCGTGAAACAAAAAGTCCTGTAAATGTGGAGCTAAATCTATCGTAACGAATGGTCTTTCCATATAATGATGCTTTTTGCAAATATAGTGATAATGCGTTAATTATCTCGCATAATAATAAAGTAATAACACCCCCCTTTCATAAGAATAGATATAAAAATCGTGCTTGAGTACTTTTCTTAGACAAAAATCATCTATATAATTAATTATCAATACATTATAAGCGTACTATTTTCGTACAAAATACGTACAAAATTGAGTGCGCTGGTACTTTTGTGCGTTTTTCCGCAAAAAGTACAAAAAGTGCAGAATCGTGCAAAAACAGTGCGGATAGAACATTCTGAATTTCAATAAATTAAATGTATAAAAATTCATTTAGCACGATTGTACGATTATTTTTCTAAATATTTAAAGGGTAACTTTATAATCTTAAAAAAATAAAAAAAAGAATATTATTATATGCCACACATCGCTTTTCGCGCACAAATGCACTCCAAATCTTAATATGTCTAAAAAAGGGGTGAGAGGGGAAAAGACCGGACGAATAACAGAACAGGCGTACAGTGCACATTAAATACGTACTGTACGCCTGAAAAAATGCTTCGACTATGATCTTTGACAAATGCTTTGACTATGGCTTACAAAAGATTCTCAGGATAATAGATATCGCATAAGAACTCGAAATCACGTGGAACCTTACGAACGCCAACAATAACAGCGATGCCTCGTGCAGCCAGCTCATATAATCGTTGTGTTGTCGATAGACTATCCCGGAAATTAAAGTCATCTACCAGCACAAAATACGCCTCAGAAAGGTTTATATCGTATATTGAATGATGCATTATTTTCCTCGCATCACTTCGAATAGCCGCAAGTCTGCACCTAACGGCCAATTCACAGACCATACTCAACCGGATAGCATTATCCAAGCTGACACAGGCCATAATTTTATTGTTTTTCTTACTCATATAAACAGCTAATTATTTGCATATTAACTAAAAAAACCGTATCTTTACAATGTATTAAAATGGGGGCTTGTTACCTTCTTGAATAGAAGTGCTTATCAAGGTGATTAGGCTTAATAAACCCTGGTCTACGGTATATCTTACGATAATCATCAGAAAATTCAATACTGGATTTCGACTCGTCATCTTGCTGATGCAACAGAATGTACATGCACACGACTTTAATAAATACATCCAGACTATCAGGAACCACAACTTCACAAACATTAATAGTATCGCCTACAGCCAGGCCATCGAGCATGTTATACACCTCACTCTGGAAATGGACGAACTTATGCAGATCCTTACGATACTGGTCCAATTCAGAATCTGCATTAAGTCTATATCGAGATAAATCATTCAGCATACGTCTTTAATTAAAATGATAATCTGCTATCACTATTGTTAGCTGACTTCTGCTGGGCATAATCAGGCGAATTGTAGTAATCAGACGTACCAATAGTAAAGTATTCCACACCACCAGCTTTATCATCCAAGACAGGATTGCCAGAACGAGGATCAAACTTACACGGTTTACCAGTTACAGGATCAAGTTTTTGAGGGTTAAAAATGTAACCGCGGAACTGACAATACTTCAATAACCTCTTTTTAAACTCTGTCGGAGAATTGGCGAACTTACGCATATTCGGATCGTAATTACAATACTCATCATACAATGTCTTACGTACCAGCCGAGCGTTCATGTGTGATTCATCACTGAAATATTCATCTGCCCAGGAAATAAATACTTCAGTGATTTCCTGACGAAGCCGACGCTCAATTAAACGCTCCTGAGGAGCTTGTACAACTCCATATTGAAGGTATAACTGCACACAATTCGCAACGAGATTCCAACATAAGTTCCATTGTTCGAAGTCCCACTCCGTAAAGAAGTTACATCCAAAGTCGTCTATTGGCTTATGGGTGTCATTGTAAAAATCACTAAAGCCCAAAAGCCACTGACGGTCGGTAAATGAAGCTCCTTCACCGCGAATAGCATGATTTGTCGCAATATATATTTTAGGAGAAGTTTCATAAGGGAAAGTAATACGACGCCCACCTTTATAGTTCACCGTCCAGTCACCGGTCAGATTCGGGAATAACCGTTCAAAATTAAAATTCATCAATACGTCGTCGATAAACACTAATTTAGTGTTTTCAACGACATCATTCCAAACAAATTGATCTTCGAGCAAATCTTTTCGTTTACCATTTACATAAGCCGAAGGAAGTATATGCTTCATCAGAACTCCAATAAGAGATTTTCCGGAGCGTCCATTAGATTCTCCAACTTCAGATTGTTTGCCATCCATACCGATAACAGCACGGTTAACTGATACATCCTTATATTCCATTGCCATGTAGCCAATTGCACAAAGTTTAGCCAGTAAATGCTTTCGGTTCTCGAGTAACTCCTCCGGTTCAATTTCCACTTCTTTTTTACGCCACGTAAAGTTACTTGTGTTCATCAAGAATTGCAGGAAATGGCAATTCTTGCCATCCGGAGATAAAGTATACTCCAGCGTATCATCCTTGCCGGTAAACGTTATCAGAGGTCTGCCAAGATATTTAGCCGGGAAATCCCTCCTCTGTTCAGCCCATACATGGTGATTGATTGACTCATACCCCAACTCTTTAACTTCATGTTCAGTAACCCGCCAGCAATTTTTTTGAAAATAGAATATCTGTTCGGTACCAACCGGATGAAGGAAGTCTGGATAAATAAAATGCAGCAGGGACAACTTATCCGGGCCAACATACTGTGTTACACCCTTTGATAACATCTCATTAATAGCTTCATTACAATTATTCTCAGCAAACTCAAACAGGAAATCCCGAGCTTCAGATGCTTCAATTACCCGGACAAATGGCTGTTCCAGCCGGATAAACTGGAATGAGCCATCCAATCTCCGAAACCTCCCAAAACCACGATTTTGAAGAAACCTACGACTGGGAACATAACGAAACTCATATTCCGTGTAAGTATCACCGCTTCGCCGTGATTTTTCAACAGCCTCCCAAAACATTTCGTCGGACTCTATAGCCTGGGCGGACTCGAGTTGGCCGGATTCATTAATACGCCAGCGATGGCTTCCAAAACGAAATTCCGGAAGGCGTGATAAGACATCCTTATGCATTTCGGCAAAGTGCTTGACAGAATCCAGTCCCCAAAGAGTAGACAACTTATGATCTGTATACGCCGATATGCGGAACAACTGAAGATACTTTCCCGTAAGATTTTTCTCATTAATCAGCTTATCAAAATCCGCCATCAACTCCTGCTCTTTACCCTGAAGGGAACCAGCCAACAGATCATCAATCCCTTTTTCGTTCAGCTCATTTTTTTGGACGTGGCCAACATAAATTTCGACATACAATTCCCTGTTCCGGAGCGAACCCATGTAGTCACGGAAGTTACGGGCCGCGTAAAAGAAATTACGTGGCCTTTTTTCGACCTGATCATTAATTCGGATATTTGCCGAAAGATCGTTCCAATCGGAGTCCATTATAAAAATCACTTCCTGAACATGACACTTCTCAATGATCCTAATCAGGTCTTCAGGAAGTCTGCCACCACAAGCTATATTCTGAATACCGGAGATAGCCAGCGAATACATTCCATGTTTGCAGGCTTTCTCAGCTTTTTTTTCGCCCTCCTGAATGAAGAGGCGTGGTAAGTGTTCACCCTGATTATACAACTGTCTAATCTTATCTGGAATATATATTGGAGTACCACCGCCATATGGAGAACGATACTTGAATGGTTTGCCCTCTTTGTCCAAATGATCCTCCGGATATTGCCAGCGGACGCGGAAGTATTCACGCATCTTACCAGTAGGTTTTCCCTTAGCGTCTTTCTGTTCATAAGTAACCGGCAAACCAGACAGGTCATAATACTTGATAATAACATCATCACCTTTCAGATCGATATCGCCCTTAGCGTTAACCGTACCCTTACTAAAGGTATGAGCCATTGTAACCGTATGGTTAGTTGTTGAATCATATACATGTGCCATCACATCATCCAAGGTCAGACCAGAACCTTGAAGCATCGACACGCAATACGAGGACGCATCTACACCTTTTAAATCTTTCGCATTTTTTTTAGATGGTGGATTCTTCTTATTAGCCGGAACAGGTTCATCAATAAGTAAGACATGGAATCGATCTGACAAATATGACAGAGCTTCGTTAAATGCCATATTCTGTACTTTCATAAGGTATGTTATGGCATCATGACCACCCACGTTACACTTGTTGAAGCATCCGTACAGTTCTTTTTTCGAATTATAATTAAATGTTTGTTTTCCGCAGACAGGGCATTTCCCTCGATAGTCGTATCCTTTCTGCTCTTCCATATCCTGGAAGTCCCTAATGACTTCCAGGACATGTCCCTCGGCAGATTTTTTAATTCTGTCAGTGTTATCTTTTGAAAAATATTGGCTCATATTCAGGTTATTTGATGCAAAGAAAAAAATTATGATACAGGTGCAAAAGGACTATTCTTTAAAGACTAATTCCAACCTGACACGCCCATGCAACTGATTGCATAAGAATAGCCGTGTTATCTTTATCCATATATTGTTATTTGAAGCATAAGGAGTAAATGCCCGAATGATCTTACGGGCATGGTATTTCTGCATGCGCCTTTTTTTTATGCGATGCAAACAATTTAATTTAACGTTATCTCTTTTTTTTGTCATAATTCTTCTTTTTAAGATATAATTTACGCTTAGATTTCAGTATACGGTTAAGCTCCGTAATACGGTCAAATTCGGTAGGTATGTTATCATGCATCATGATCCAATAAAAATGATGCGATATCAGTACTTAACGAATCAAGAATGAAAATCTGCTCATTACTGGGATAATCCTTAATGTGATCGAGCAAGAAGGTAAACTCCATTTTCGCCACACGGTTTAATTCATCCCCTCTGGGTGAGCAACACCCGATACCAGCAACTTCAACCGAGATATCGGGATTAGTATTTTTAGTGCTTTCAAGATTATTACATATCATGGCTTAACCCTCTCTTTTTCTTTTGTTATTACTATCAAGGTCTATCAGTTTTTTTACATCATCAAAAGAACTTGAATACCGGCAAATAACACGTATAGCAGTATGTTTCTGATTCTTAGAGTAACAATTACATTCTTTTTTTTGGAAATTTACTCTAAACCAATTAGGTGACATCGGTGAAGCCGAGCCTAATACAGTCACTGAAAAAATTCTTTTAATTATCTTATTTGCTTGTCTTATTTTCATATAAATTCTCCTTTCCACCTATCCCAGCAGCCACCACATTACTGCCAGGAACAGGTAATACAAATTTGTTTTCATTGATTATTTCTCCGTTTTTCTACAAGTTGTTCAAGCCTCTTTTCATACTCAGCACATTCGAGTTTCTTGCGCTCCAGCTTTTCCCGGAACTTAACCAGTTCCTCATCCGTATCCTCGTCAAAGAACATGTTGTTCTGGCGGTTATACTCGATGTATTCACGCATCATTTTTTCGGCTTTCGACACCTTTGCCTTAGCGGAGATCAGTTTTCTAAGGCAACTATCAAACATCAGTTCTCCGGAGCGTTTGTCATAAAAGGAAATACTTGAATACAAACAATATCTCGGATATTTGCATTGTAGCTTTGCAGTCCTCCAACGAATAACCCAATCATATTTGAAATACATTTCCCTTGGCAAATCATAGGTATATAGAATTACATAGTTCCCATTATCATCATGATATTGTATGTTAACATGAAACCAATGCTCGACCTTTAATTCCCTTTCTGCCTTGGCTTCATACTTAGCCATCTCATAATAATCACTCAAACTTTCCTGCTTCCCCATATCAGTTCCATTTTTGAGGCCGGTTATTGATTCTTTCTAAATACGCGGCTATTCTCTTTTCCTGGTCCTCACCATCCCGGACAAATATTCGAGTATGGTTCTTATCACCAGGAATAGCTACATATCGGCCATGTTTCTCAATGTGTCGATGATGAGCTATTTTAACATCCGTTCCATCTGGATTTTTGTCCAAATCAGCTTTTATTTTTAAAAAAGAGTCATTATCATTATTCATAGTAAGAGTTTTTATTCTGATTTTATTGAATTATAATATGCAACAAGAGCTGCCGTATTATTTAATCCCAGGCGTGCTCTCATATTGTTACGATGACGTATTACAGTAAATACAGATATATGATACAAGTCGGCGATTTGTTGATTAGTATAACCTGAAGCTATCAATTCAAGAATATTAAGTTCCTGACGTCTTAATCGTGTATCCAGCTCAGGTGAGCAAACAATACCACATAGCTTGCAATCACCAGTATTACGAAGAGGACAAGGTACTTGTTCAAGATGGAAATTACCTTTCCGATCTATATCATATTGTAGAGTATCGAGGTTACCAAAATTACACCTGCAGAAACGACGAACAATGACGAATGAATAATATGGAGCATTCATCGATGAACGTGAGTACAATTTACACAAGGCTGAATATGCCTTAGGATATCTATCATCAATCAACTGAAGAACTGCCGTAATTAAGTCTTGATCCGACTGTTCCAATATCTTGACGCAACCATCCTGTTGTATAACGACATCACCATCAGGAGTGCTGTAGAATTCGATGTTTGCAATATTAATCATGGCTTAGGGAATAATTCTTCAATGGGACGACCTAATACTTCAGATATAATTTTTTGTTTAATAGGTGGCGGGGTAATCTGCCCTGATAGCCACCTATATACCACAGATTCAGAAGTCTGCGTTTTTTCCATGAGCAGCTTAACAATTCTCGCTCTCTCATTCGGTTGGGATTTGATGTCAGTAAATACCATTTTTTTAAGATTTTAATGAATAATAGACGCAACTGAATCTTTTTTTGTTATTTTCGTCACGTCAGAAAACTTTCGTAACGCAAATATGCGTGATATTTATCGCATTTCAAAGAATTAATGCGGTAAATATTTCGCATTAACATTTTATAACGTCATGGGAACAAAAAAAGTAAATACCGAATTAAAGGAGAGAATGCTGCAGATATGCTCAGAATTAGGCATATCTCCTAACAAGTTATCAGAAGAAAGTGGAATGAGTCGTGAATATATCCGACAAATGAAAGAATACATATCTGCAGATTTATTGCGTTATATATCTCGCAACTATCCAACTATTAATCTTGTATGGCTGATAACAGGAGATGGTGATATGAAGAATGAAGCCCCTACTCAAGACGTATCTTTACTAATAAAAATGCTGAATGAAGAGAGAGAACAAAATCAAATCCTGCAAAATCGTATAATAGAACTTGAAACAGAATTAAAGAAAATTAAAGCCTGATAGGAACCATTAACCAGTAACTATCAGGTTTTTACAGCCTTAGAAACGGGACAAATACGGGACAAAATGCCCTTAAATATGTAATATATAAAGCTTGAGTTCAACTTATAAATGCAACTTTTTGGGT
>ULZG01069988.1_pt1 | contig 49807 bp, 41 predicted proteins | sample 1962881 | NCBI WGS metagenome assembly ULZG01 (sample SAMEA4835883, study PRJEB28245) | human gut metagenome | biome: gut microbiome; material: fecal sample | place: Denmark | collected 2008 | reverse complement strand
GGGCCGCTTAGGGCCTGGAAAATTTAACGAACTATTGTTACTGAAGATGCAAGTTTTATTAGGGTAACAGATAATTATTATGATAATGTTTATATCGAAATATATGAATCAAGTGAATATAGTGACAATGATATTATAGATAAAAATAAAGAATTAGAATGTATATCGTATTTTGGAGATACATTGCAAGCATTGCAATCTTGTTGCAATGGTATAAAATTAAAAGATGAATTAAACAGTAACATAATAGCTACATTAAAGCAATCTGGATATGATTATTCAGTACATGACAGCGCAATAGTAATAAAAAACGACATTGCTTATGTAGTTTACATGGCTAATACATCTGATACAGGTGGCGATAATGCTGGAACTGATACCTGTGTCGTAAAATTAGCGAAATTTAATCTAAATAATGTACAAGATACTCTTTCATATTATGTTGTCTCGTGTATAGATAATACATACGGTACAGTTAATATTACTGGAGGTTCAGGTTCACCTAATATAATTCCAGATGAAACAGATGATGATATACTACATATAATATATTCTGGTAAGGCAGACCAAAATTATGTAGAAATAACATGCGACTATAGAATAAGTAGCGATAATATAGAGAATTACAGAATTGTACAAGCGAGCAAAGACAATAGTATTGAAACTCTTAACAACAAATGGATAAATAAAGAATTTAATTTAAGTATAGGAGAAACAGCATTTAATAATATGCAGGCAAATTCTACTATTGGATATTACGATGGGTATTATTATATTGGTTTAGTGTTTGGTTATAATAGCTCAATAAACTCTGTTAGCTGTATAATATTTAAGACTAAAGATTTTTCAACCTGGGAATATGTAACAGATAATGTTGAAATGAGAATTTCAATAAATTCAGTTTTTGAATGCGCATGTATATGTGATAATAACGGATATCTATATATAAGTATAAGACCTTTTTATAAGACTTCAAATGAAGGAACTAAAACATTGCCATCAAGTAATTTATATGGAGAGGTAGTAAAATTAAAAATCTCATCTAAAGAGATAGTTGATAGAACATATTATAGAACTGTAAGTTCAAAAACATTTTTTTATAAATATAATGATGAAATATATTTAATTACAAATGTAGGTAATAGAAGAGACGCCGAAATTATTAAAATAAATAAAGACGAACTTAAATCGTCTACTATTATAGCGAGAATAGATAATTCAAGTTATTCATATTTTTATGCATTTGTATATAACAATATTATATATACAAGTTATTCATCTTCTGGTATTTCAATATCTAAATTTAATCCAATATTTGAAGAAAAGAGTATAATAGAAGGTAAAATAAAGAACATTTTTGATTTGTAGAATAACTCGGTAAATTTTCTCCTATATTTAACCCCTGCAATATTCGTTGCAGGGATTGTCTTTTTACACCCTTCCCCTACATAATACCTTTGAGAAAAACACAAAATAAACATGGAAAAATATGTAGGATTTATCACACAAGACATCCGCTCCGGCGTGACTATTATTTTCATCTGCCTGATACTGATATGCAGCGTCTGTATGCTGGATTTATGGACGGGTATCGATGCAGCCAGAGCCAACAGAGAGAGAATATGCAGCCGCCCGCTGCGTAAGACCGGAACAAAAATCGTCGACTATTTCCGGCTGCTTCTTTTCTTTATCATGATTGACATTCTGGGACTATGCTTCCCCTGGTACAACTTGCCATACGGGGCAGTTATCGGCACACTTGGCGTGCTGATTGTCGAAGGCTTGTCTGTCATAGAAAACTTTAAGAAGAAAAAGAGTCATGCTGCAGAGGTAGCCGATTTGGCTATGCGGATTACGGAATGTGCCACACCAGAGGAAGCTCAAAAAATTATCAAAACCATTAAGGAAGGAGTGAAAAAATGAAACAGCTACCACGAGGCCTGCGTAATAACAACCCAGGCAACATCCGCAACTCAGATGCGACAGACTGGCAGGGAGAGATTCCTGCATCTAAAAAACAAGACAACACCTTCGAAGAATTCGAAGACATGGCCCACGGTTACCGGGCATTAATCAAGCTGCTGCAGAACTACCGCCGGAAATACGGATGCCAGACGATTGCAGACTTCATCAGCCGATGGGCACCCAGAACCGAAAACAACACATCAGGCTACATTTCACGCGTATGCCAGGAGATGCAGGTACCGACAACCTACGTCCCGAACGTGGAGGACAAAACGACCATGTGTGCCTTTGCAGCTGCCATTTCTCAGGTAGAGAATGGAGTTCCGGCTGTAATGGCAGATGTAGAAAAAGGATGGGCATTGTTATGAGAGCTTTAATCATACTTTTTTTCTTCTTTGTGTGTGGTTCGGTGTTTCTCGGGTGTAAATCCGGGAAGCACCTTATTTCAGACAGTCACACACAGATCATCGTGCATGACAAACTGGTACCGGTATTCCGTCCGGCTGATTCCGCATCCATCCGAGCCTTACTGGAATGTGACTCAAATGGTCGTGTCGTCCTTTCCTGGTTGGACATGGCGCAGTCAGAAAACGCACGTCTACGGTTCAAACTGGATTCCATGGGCAACCTGATGACAGACTTTAAGGTACCTTCAGATACGATGTTCATTCCAGGAAAAGACAGTACAATCATTCAAAAATCAGTGCAGACGATAGAAGTGGAAAGAAGGCTTACCCCATGGCAAAAGTTCTGCATGGTATTCACCATCGTAGTGCTTATTCTCTTTGTACTGTTTGTCGTTTACAAGATTCGTTCATTCTTAATCAATAAATAATATGGCTATAAATCAGGTGGCAACCGTCGAGGTCCGAGTAAATGGTGAAGAAGCGAAGCAGGAGTTAAAAGACCTGGAGAAGTACGCGACCTCTCTCAAAGGCCAGTTGGCAGATGCTTACAAAGCTGGAGATACATCTAAAATCAAGCAGGTCACTTCCGAACTTCGAAAAACGGAAGCCCAGATTAAGACGCTGAAGAAAGATACTACGGCGCTTACCGAGGTAATGAATAACCTCGACAAAGCCACGCCGAAAGAACTTCGCGCCACCCTGACAGCCATCAACCGCCAGCTGAACAGCGGCCATATTAAGCGAGGTTCTGCAGAGTGGAAATACTACCAGCAGCAAGCCAAACTGGTGACAGCAGAACTTCAGAAGATAAAGGCTGAAGTACAGGAGACAGAAGGATGGCTGTCCCGTTTCAACAACGGTTTTGCTAAATGGGGCGGCTTGTTGGCGACGGGTGCAGCTACCATCACGGGCGTGTCTATGGCCCTGAATACCCTTCGCAACAACCGCGACTCCAAGGAATCCTCCCAGGCAGAGCTGAAGGCCTTGACCGGACTGGATGATGAATCTATCCAGTGGCTTACGAAACAGGCCGAGCAACTGTCCACTACCATGGATGAATCCGGATTGCGCATCCGTCAGTCATCCGACGAAATTCTTCAGGCATACATGCTCATCGGTTCCAAGAAACCGGAGCTTCTGAAGGACAAGGAAGCCCTGAACGCCGTCACTATCGAAGCCATGCGACTGGCCGCTGCCGCCAAAATCGACCTGAAGGATGCCGTGACAGCCACCACCGTATCCCTCAATATGTACGGAGAATCAGCCGACCAGGCCGCTCGCTATGTGAATGTGCTGGCAGCCGGTTCCAAAGAGGGTGCTGCCGACGTATCCGCCCAGGCTGCCGCCATCAAAAATGCCGGCGTGGCAGCGTCCGGTGCAGGGGTTAGCATCGAGCAGCTACAGGGTACTATCCAGATGTTAGCCGAAAAAGGACTGGAGGCAGAGCCGGCCGGTACCGCACTACGCAAGTTCTTCCTTGTACTGCAGACCGGTCCGGATGAAACCAACCCGAAAGTGGTTGGCTTGCAGACTGCGCTCGAGAACCTGAACAAAAAGTCCCTGACTTCCGCACAAATCCAAACTATGTTTGGTGAAGAAGCCTACTCAGCTGCCACCATCCTGATAGACAATGCGGATAAAGTACGCCAATACACCGAAGCCGTCACGGATACCAACATCGCCATGGAACAGGCAGCCATTAACTCCGACACCAACGAAGCGAAGATGGCGCAGTACCGCAACAGCATCAAGGAGGCCGGCATCGAACTGATGGAGCGGCTTAATCCGTCGTTGTCACTGTTTACCGGCTGGACGACAAAAATCATCGTGGGCCTCCCTACCCTGATTGACTGGTTTATCAAATACAAAGATCTCATCATACTAACAGTTGGAAGTTTAGGCACATATATGGCAGCTCTAAAACTGGCTACATTATGGGAAGAGAAATTTAAAGGTGCCAAAGCTGCAAGTATTATAATAGATAAGGCGAAAGTAACATGGACTAAAGCAGTGACAGCTGCTTCATATCTACAGGCTTCTGCAATGTTCTTGCTAACCACGAGAACGTCAAATCTTACAACTTCTATAAGACTTTCTGTTGCAGCATTGAAAATGTTCTTCACCACTCTAAAACTTAATCCCTTCGCAGCCATATCGACAGCAGTTACAGTGTTAGGATTTGGTATATATAAGTTAATAACTTATACAAGTGACGCAGACAAGGCCTTCAAAAATTTTTCTACAAACAACACACAACAACAAACGGAGCTTTACAAACTTTACGATGCAATCAGAAATACCAATGAAGGTAGCAGACGCAGAATCGAGCTTATAAAAGAATTCAATGACAAATATGGTGGTTATTTGGATAATCTTCTTTCAGAAAAAGACTCTGTTCGTGATATAGCAAAAGCCTATAAAGACGTTTCTGTAGCCATACAGAATAAATTAGCCTTAGAAGAAATAGAAAAGAGGAAATCAGAAATAACAAATAAGTCCCTTGAAGACAGAGCCGATTACATGGCTGAGTTTCAAGGCATTTTATCACGTAGACTAACTTCATCTACAACTGATAATATCAGAAATGTAGTTATAGGCTATGTAGATGATATGGTAAAAAAAGGATATACGGAAAAACAGATTGCAGATGCCGTGTCCAAATCATTATATAAGAAGTATGGCAATTCATTAAAACTCTATGACTTGTCAGACGCTAAAGATGTTATAAAAGATTATGTATCTATAGTAAAAAATGATTATGACCGTATCGCAGAAATAGAGAATAAATTTAGTGCCTTAATCGTCAAGACCAAAGAAAATCAGAAAGCAGTCAATCAATTAGACGAAATAATCGTAACTCCAGATAAAAATGGCAAAACCAATACAGATATAACAACAACTCGGACAGATAACAAACCATCTACGACAGAGATTGCGTCCACCGCAGAAAACAAGCGTTATTACGATGAACTGTCCGATTTGAAACGTACCTATCTGGCCAGTGACGAGATGACACAGCAGGAATACACCCGTTTCATGGAAGACCTGGAGATGCGTCACCTCGAGAACATGATGGCCATTGCCGGACTGGAGCCGGAGAAACGCCAGCAGATTGAACAGAAGATTCTCGAAGCACAAATCAAATTTAAAGAACAATGTGCTCAGCTAGACGAACAAGAAGCACAACAGAAATCTGAAGAAGCCTTTACCCGGATGGAGAAGCAATATCAAATGGAAGTCCAGGATGCAACACAGCGACATTATACAGGCCTGTCATCCGAACAGGAATATCGGCAACAGTTGCTTGATATTCAAAATTCGTATTATGACCAAGTGCTTTCCTCTACAGAAATATCTGAAGAACTTAAAAACCAAATAAAAGACCAAAAAGAAAAACAGAGTCTAAAACAAACCCAACAAAACTACGATGAATATAAAGCCAAAGTCAAACAACAAGTTTCATTTGCTCAAGATATTGGAAAGCAGTTTGGTGAAACATTCGCTGAAATGTTAACTGATTCAGAAACTTCTTTAGGTGATTTTCTGAAAGCAACAGTCGTTTTAATTCTTGACACACTAGAAAAAACGATGATGGTATACATTGCAGAATCCACTATGTCATCTATAGCAAAAAACGGACTTTTAGTAGGACTTGCAACAGCAGCAGCTAAAACAGCTTTGATTACTGCGGCCTTCGAAACTGCCAAAGCTGCAATAAATGGTTTTGAAGAAGGTGGCTACACCGGCCCCGGAAGACATGACGAACCCAAAGGAATAGTCCATGCCGGAGAGTTTGTGGTCAACCGTTACGCCGTCCAGAATCCAGCCATCCGTCCGGTTCTTGACCTGATAGACCAAGCACAGCGAAACAATACCATCGGCAGCCTGACTGCAAAAGACGTATCAGCCGTATTATCACCTACCAATAGGATGACAACAAACAACTACTATCAGACTGCCGAATCATCCAGCCAGGAATCAACGGCAGTCATGCTGCAAAATATGAAATGCATGGAGAAACTTCTCAAAAGATTAAACGAGCCGATATTTACCTATACAAAAGCGACTGGTAAAATGGGCGTGAATGAAGCGCAACAGTTAGTAGAAAAAATGAAAAACAATGTTTCACGGAAACGCAGCAAGTCATGACACGATTATTTATTGATGGAAAAGAAGTAGCACTACAGGATGGATTTGAGCTTGATTTTTATACGCAGAATCCATTCTTTACACGCAATGGTGACTACACGTATGATTTGGATATTGATTTGAATCATCCTCATAATAGAAGAATATATCAATCCTTAAACCGCTCTGATATTACTCAACGGCCTGAGAATCGTCAGGCCATATTAATCTGTGGAGCGATAAATATCATACGTGGAACTGAAATTATATTGTCAGTAGAAGACAACATTGCTAAAATTCAGATTGTGGCTGGGAACTCCGAGCTGAACTATCTTTCAGGCGGCGATAAAAGATTGCGTGAACTGGAATTTGGTACCTGTGACACCAGTCTGGAGACAGCATACACCAGCTTAAACCAGGCTTTTCCAGACATGAATTTTGTTTGCACTCCTATTTTTACCAGTTATGATACAAGCGGCAATTTAAGATACTTTGATAATCAGATGAATATCACAACTGGTGGAGCCAGCTTTATTCAAGGGACTTACATCTCACCACAGCCTTATTTGCTTTTTTATGTAGAAGAGCTAGTGAAAATATTGGGTTATAAACTACAAAAGAACACATTAAGAGAAAATAAGAGATGGTGCCGGCTCTTTATGGTGAATGGCTACAGAACCACCTCGTTCGCAAAGATGCTACCAGACTGGAGTGTAGACGAATTTCTAGATGAGATTGAGAAATTCTTCAACTGTATCTTTCTCGTAAATCAGACAGATAAAACTGTTCAGATTATCAGCATTAATAGTTTTTACGAAAATTCTCAGACTATATGCCTCGAAGATATAAAAGATGAAGATATCATTAAAAAGTATGATGCAGACGAAGAATTATCTGTTGACTATGACAATGTAGAATTTGATTTTCCTGACATAGAAGATTACAAATACAGCTGCATCAATCCTGAAGTTTTATCACTTTGTACAACAAAGACCTATAACCGATTTCTCGATGTATGGCCTATGCTGGATTCTGAGTTCGACAAACGATACATTTACCATACCAAAGACTTTAACTTGGATTTTGTTGGAGTCGAAATAAACGGATTCCACCGACAGCGGATAGTGAATCGTTTTTCTGCAGTAAAAAACAATTCAGACGGTGATATAACATCATTAAAAATAATTCCGGCTGAGATTTATGCTGGTGTTTCCGGCGTTTCAGACGGAAGTTTTACCAATGGAGCTTTTACTGCTGCTTATGCCCGCAACAATAATGCGGTAGACGAAACTTCAAATGAAACAGGACTGAACAAGTTAATAAAAGAAGGGATACCAGAAGAAGAAGCTCCAGACAAAATTTATGTGGCACTATATATGGGATACCAAGGCTTGTTTGTAGGAGCAGGTGAACCAACCGCACAATACAAGGACTATAAACTGCCTATGTCTGCAACAGATACATATTACTATATCAATACTGATAATTTCAATTACTTGCTAAAATTCCAAGATGAAGAACTTACCTTACAGCTTTCTGGAAACCAAGGATTATACGAAACATTCTATAAAAATAATTTAAAGATAGATACCCGAACTGAATACCAGTTCTGCTTTCTTGCAAAACAAATATATGACCCCAAATCTATTTTCTTAATCCGAAATAAACGATACTTTTGTAAAGAGTTACATTACATAGTCGAAATGAATGGACTAAATGATGTAGTTGAAGGTACTTTCTATCTAATAGAGTAATATTCTGTTTAAACTATATAATAAAGGGCTGTCCCGTTGTGAAACGCGACAGCCCTGCTGTTAAGAACTAAGCTATTGATATAATTGTTATTTATATCTAAGATATTAGATATACTGTTGTTTACTATAAGAATTATAATTACTTTTGCAATAAGAAGCATTAGAACCATAATAAAAAAGGAGGCATCATGTGTATAATTAAAGACGTTACTCGATTCATCGCGAATGGGGCAAAAGTTTTGCGTGATTCTTCCCGCGGTGAATACAAACAGGAATCTGAAATTATTTCCCAACTAAAAGAAGAACTTTTTATCGAATCTAACAAAATGGATGATAAATCTAAATTAAGACAAGATAGAAAGAATATTGAGAAAGACGTAAGAGATGCTTGGGAGAAATTAAAACTAAGTAATGGCTAAACAACAAATTCAACAAAAAGAAACTGTCGTTGCAGGACAAGGAGGTGTGGGGCAACAGTTAGAAAGAACTTATACCGTAGATGATAACAGTCTGCCTTCTCCTCAAGAATTAGCAGCCTATAAGGAAATAGATCCTCAAATTGTTACGTTCTTGATGGAAGCTTCCGTTAAGGAACAAGATCATCGGCATAAAATGGATAAAGTAAAGTTTGATTTAGTCCGAAAATCCGAATCAAGAACAGGAAGAATGAATTGGTGGGGTATGGCATTTGCTTTTTTATCTATTGTAGTAATTGTAGCCCTTGCTGCTTATGCTTTATATTTAGATAGACCTTGGTTTGCTGGAGTATTAGGAGCAGGTACATTAGTTACAGTTGCTTCAATATTTATTAACAGAGAAAAGCCTGATACAAAGAAAAAATAATCATAAACTTATCCTTTCCCAGTACTCCTTAGCCAGTACTGCAGTACTTCCCTGAAAGTACTATAGTACTTCCGTGGCAGTACTGGAGTACTCCTTAGAAAGTACCGAGAACATAACTCAAAGGCTCTATAAAAAGCGGAAACACTAAAAAGTTTCCGCTTTTTCTTTTGCTATTCCAAAATAAATCCTCATATTTGCATTGTTCTCCATTTGATACAGGCGCGCGAAGGCTCGCCAAATAACTTTGCTGCGGGCATTTTTTATGTCCATAGCTTTGGCTATATACCTAATAGGGTTCCGACCCCCGTGTGGAGTGTTAATGCACCCACTGCCTGTATCAGGTGGAGAACAGCGGGAAAGCGGAACCTTTTTTGTTCCCTTTCCCGTAATTAATCAACATATTGTTTCATTTTAAAATGTTCTCCAAAATGAAAAATCAAATTGCATTGCCTGTAAGCCAGGCAAAAGAAAGCCGCATTTCTTTATGGCTGAATCGTGAAAATGTATTGTTCTCCTCCATCATGGAAGAGAAAGTCACTAACCGTCAGACTGTGCTGGTATCCCAAGCATTGGCTTCTTTTTGCTTGCTCACCTGTTCCATCTTCACTCACTGGCTGGCAGCCGTTGTCTGCCTATGCTGGTTCGCTTGTTCCATCTTACTTTGCAAGAAAGGAGGTTTATAATGGATGAGTCCTCACAGCAACCTATATTCCGTGTCGATAAATACCTGGCGTACGAAGAGGATAAAGTTCTGTTTGAACAATATACTATCCTCATGTATGGGAGTGACAAATTGTGCTGCACACGCCCCGAAATGGAGCAGCTCAGTAATTTAATTCAACGCGCTTTAAATGACAGAAAGGAGGAGACAAATGGATGAAGGAGTAGAATTTGAAGTTTTAGTTCTTCAGCAATATTGCGAACAATGGCTTCCAGCTAAGGAAGTTACAGATTATACAGTATTTAAGACATCGCAACAGATACAAGACGAGTTGAGTGAAATGGTCGATATAAGTATTAACGATATAACGTTCAACTTACTCAAAATAGGTTTTAAGATAGCAATTAATCCAGAAGGGAAACCAGCATGGATGATGCAGCGCAGATAGACAGCGATTTTTTTTAGATGATTACATTTTTTCTACATTGACATAGTAGAGGCATGGCGCCGTGAGGGCGCTGTGCCTTTTGTCCTTAAAAATTCCCTTCAAAATGCTTTGTCTCCTCATGTACCGTCATGTTGGAACCCTTCAGGTATTTATTCGTTGTTGATACATCCGAGTGCCGGGCCTGATCACGGGCGACAACAATTCCTTCAGCATTGGCCAAGTCACGGATACCGGTATCCTTCAGAGAATAGAACTGGTAACTGTCAGGGAACTTCAACTTCGCACGAACCTTGTTAAAGTAATTTCGGTACACACGTGTAGTTACCTTCTCGCGCGATGGACGGAAGCCTTTACCGAACAGATAGTAATCATTTGGAGAATTAAATATGCCAAGGTCTAGCATAGACCTGATGAGCGAATCATTCAGACCGACCATGCCGTCCTTCCGGTTCTTGCTGATGCTGGACCCGACAAACACCTCCTGTTCCTTCAGGTTAATATCACACAGCCTGATATTTGATATTTCGTCAGGCCGAATGAAGGTGTAGTATGCAAACTGGCACAACAACAAAAAATAAGGATTCTCTTTCTTTAGGTAGTTCTTCAATTTGTGAATGTCAGGTACCGACAAAGCTGTGCGTTTCTTCTCATCCTCCACCAGCTGGCGGATTTTCTCGACGGGGTTACTCACCAGGTACTGCTTTTCAACCATCCATCCGCACATGGACGATAACCAGGTGCGGTAATTGTTCCGGGTTCTGGCCGACGAATCCCGGTCGAGCAAGATGTAATCCAGAAAGTCGGAGATAAACGACTGGTCAATCTGGTATGCGTAAACAATCGCCGGGATATGCTTCGAGGTATAGTCTTCAAATACCCGCAGCCGTTTTTCATAATCCTTCAGAGTATTTTCCTTGATGGTTCTTGCGGAATACAACTTGCCTAGATATAGATGATACCTCTGCATAATATCTATGTACAGTGTGTACTGGCGTGAGTTCTCCACGTTCGCCCACGGATTCCATCCGGATCGCAGCTTTACATTGAGATTCGTGATGATTTCATTGGCCCGACGGCGCCGGTCGGTCAGCTTGGGTATTCCATCCAGCATGTACTTCTTCCGCTTCATTTTTTGCTCCAGCGGATCGTATGCTGTGAAGTCGATATACCAGGTTTTCCCAGTATGTAATTTGGGTTCTGTGTACGAAATTACACTGCTAAGAGAGGCGTTGTTTCTTCGTGATGAATACATTTTTTTCTACGTTTTTCGAATCCGAAAGCGTAGTATGGTTTTACATCGTGAAAATCATTTGTCCGAGATTTGTCCGACCTATAAACGGACAAAAGCTGCAACTTATTCAGTTACAGCTTTTTATCTCGGCACGGGAAGAGAGGCTCGAACTCCCGACACTCGGTTTTGGAGACCGATGCTCTACCAACTGAGCTATTCCCGTGTTTGCGGTTGCAAAAGTAGTACAAATTTCGGAAACTGCAAGGGATTTCGAAAAATATTTTTCTTAAATCCCTCTACAGTAAAGATAAGTCATTGAACATCTGACGATAATACGCCGCTTTTTTTTCAAGCTTTAAAGGATAAGCCCGACTGGAAGACGGCATCCGATAGAGGGTCAGCTCTCGATCTCTGAAATGAAACGTACTTCCTCCTCCTACTGGCGGCTCTTTTGCTTCCATCTGTTCGCAAAACACATCCGTCGCTTTCTGACCGGTAGTCACCACCGCCCGACAGGAAGGAAGCTGCTGGAGAAGCAGACCGATATCCGTGGGCGAAACGACCTCTAAAAACTTATCGGATGCATTATCCTGCAACCTGCGCACACACGAAGCCGTATCGTACAGAGCAATCCCTTTTTCTCGCAGAAAAGCAATGATACGCTCTTTATCAAATATCTTTTCAGGACTGAGAAAGTAATCCTTGTCATCAAAGAAAATGAAGCCGAAAATACGCCACATATCATTCTGCAGGTTGGGATAAAAGAAATCCATGCTCCAGCGTTTCTTCTGCGGAGGAAAACTACCCAGCATCAGCAAGACTGCATTCTCCGGAAGAAAGGGCTCCAGCGGATGATGCTCCACTCCTGAAAGCAAATGCTCGTCCAACGTCATGCTTTTGGTTTAGGTTCCTTCTTAGCCAGCAATACGATGTTATAGACATATTCTGTCATCCAGCTTTCAGAATAGCCCAGCGCATGCTGATACTGACGAATGTTTCCGCAAGTCTTACGTACGCCATCATCCTTCCAGTCTACTTTTGTCAGGATGTCGTGTACGGCTTTTTCCGTCATGTTACGAAGCATCTTCTTAAACACACCCGGCATACGGAACTTCCATTGCATCAGGTTGCCGATAACCATCATCAAATCCTGGCTGAATCCCTGGAACATGAAAAGATAATTCTTTATATCGTTCACATTGCGGCAATTGCGCTTGATAGAGCCGTCGATTTCCTTGAAAAAGGTTTCAGGCAGACCATAAATATCCATCAGCATCTTGCGGCAGCGTGTACGCTCTGCGATACCAAGTTTGTTATTCTGCGTAGCAACCTTCAATGTACGTTTAAATACAGCCAAATCCGGCAAAAAGTTAATGTTACTGATACCCAGCTGAGCTGCCATTACTGCCTGATAGTATACACGAATCAGCGTCATGAAATCTTCCATTCCACCCACACGTACCGTTTCATCAGCACCTTCTGCTGTTTTCTTGCCTAATAGTTTTGAAAATATACTCATACTTGTACTTTTTATTGTTTTTTGATTTGCAAAGATACGAAAATAGTTACCAACATTCTAAATCCTGCTCAATATCTTTCATCTGCTCTTTGTGAAAGACTGGACTTTTGATGCCTTTCCGCTTCTGTGCCAAGTAATCATCGAGCAAGCGAAAAGCATATTTGCCAAGCAAGAATATTGCAATCAGGTTGCAAATGGACATTAAAGCCATAGTAACATCAGCCAAGTTCCATACTAAATTCAGACTTGCCAATGAGCCAAACAAAACCATCCCTCCAACCAACATACGGTATAAAACTACCGGCCACTGACGAGAAGTGAAAAAGCGGATATTAGCTTCTCCGTAATAATAGTTTCCTAAAATGCTGCTGTAAGCGAAAAAAAGAGTAGCAATGGCTACGTAGATGCCTCCGATATTACCAACCTCACTGGTCAGCGCTGCTTGGGTCAACTGAATACCATCCAGGCCACTGCCAATATAATCCTCACCGAACAAAATGATAAAAGCTGTACAGGAACAAATAAGCAGAGTATCTGTAAACACTCCCAGTGCCTGAATAAATCCTTGTTTAGCGGGATGGGTTACATGAGCCGTTGCCGCAGCATTGGGAGCAGATCCCATACCAGCCTCATTGCTGAAAAGTCCCCGTTTAATCCCTTGCATCAGAGCCGTTCCTATTCCGCCACCAACAGCCTGATGCCAGCCAAAAGCATTACCGACAATTTGTTCAACAACTGCTGGAATACGGTCAATGTTAGCCAATACAACAAACAAAGCCAATGCAATATAACCGACAGCCATGACAGGAACAATGACACTACTGATAGCTGCAATACGATGTACACCTCCAAAAATGATGACAAGGGTTAATACCGAAATGACAATTCCTGAGTTCAAAGGCTCTACAGAAAAAGCACTTTGCAAGGCAGCACTCATGGTATTACTTTGCACCGAATTGAATGCAAGACCAAACGTGACCGTAATCAGTACAGCAAAAAGTACTCCCATCCAACGTTTCTTCAATCCACGCTCCATATAATAGGCAGGGCCTCCGACATAGGAATGTTTTCCTTTGACTTTAAAAAGCTGGGCTAACGTAGATTCCACAAAGGCACTACTGGAACCCAGCAGCGCAATAATCCACATCCAGAAAATCGCTCCTGGTCCACCTACCGTAAGGGCCGTTGCCACACCAGCCAGATTACCGGTTCCAACACGGCTTGCCAGCGAAATGGCAAAAGCCTGAAAAGAAGAGATATGTTTCTCGTGCCCGTTTATCTTAGCAGTCGAATCACCTAGTAACCGGATCATCTCACCCAACATACGGAACTGTACGAAACGAGTCTTAACACTGAACCAGATGGCGCATCCCAGCAACATGACTACCAGGACATAAGTCCACAAGACATAGTTGGCTTCATTTATGATATTCGTGAATAGCTCCATGAAATTTATTAATCAGATTTGAGTTTAAAATAAAATGTATGCTCTCGGAATACCGGTTCCACCAGGTCAAAACGAATAAAATCTGCCAGCAAACCAATTACCAGCTTCCGCGGAAGCCCTGAAAGCCTGACACACTTATTCAACGTCAATTCGCCGTGCTGCCCCACCAGGTTTAATATAGACTGTTCTTTCTCTGTATAAGTCACAACCACTTCTTTTTTATTGTGAAACCACACGTTCAAGTGGACCGGAGTGGCCAAGATTGTTTCATCTTTAATGCGCAAGTAAGCCTTGGGCCGATTGTCTTCATCGAGGGCATAGACAGGCTTCTCCTTGCTTTCGGGAACATAAACCTCCAGTACATCTTTGCCTTCCACCCTATATAATTGGTTTTCAAGTTGTAGGGCAGGCTTACAATACATTGTAGCTGCAGCTTCTATCATGTAAAGCTCCTCTTCCGAACGTATTCCTGCTATTTTCCCGTTATCTTTTACCCCTATAAGCAACCTTCCCCCTCCGGTATTGGCAAAAGCCGACAAACTCTTCGCTATTTTCCGGGCATCGGAAATGGCAAATTTGAAATCCTGATGCACATGTTCACCTTCAGTAATGAGTTGTTGTATATAATTCGCGTCTGTAGTCTGTTTCATTACCGGAACAACTCAATCACAATGCTTGTGCGTCATGATGTCGAGCACCAGCTTGTCGGTCTCGTTCATGCCTTCAGAACCGATTTTCGTCAGATTACGGATACTGAAATCCACATTGTCTTCAATAATACCTTCTACTGAAGTCACACACTTTCCTTCCATAGCCAGGATGGCAGAGAACACAGCGGTAGATACTCCACTGGTCAGCTTCAAAGCACAGCTTGGCTTGGCACCGTCGCAAATCATACCTGTCAGATTAGCAATCATGTTCTGCACGGCATAAGCTACCTGCTTATACTCCCCTCCCATCAGGTAAGTAATTCCGCAGCTGCTTCCTGTAGCCGCCACGACACAACCGCACAAAGCCGACAGACGTCCCAGATTCTGCTTGATGTAAATAGCCGTCAGATGACTGAGTACCAAGGCACGAATCAGTTCTTCTTCCGTCTTGTGATTCTCTTCCGCAAAAACTACGACCGGAAGTGTGGCAGCAATTCCCTGATTTCCGCTACCGGAATTACTCATCACCGGAATCATGGCCCCTGCCATACGGGCATCGCATGCAGCAGATGTGTACGAAAGAATGTGCGTAAATGTATTGCTTCCCATGATACTCTGCTCACTGCGGCTGCTCTGCAAGGTTTTTCCCAGTTCATGCCCGTAATTTCCTTTAAACGAACGTTCCGCCGCCTGTAAGTTCAGGCGTTTGGCCTCCAGAATAAAGCGAATCTCATCCAGCGGAGTTGTAGTAGCAAAGTCGTACACCTTGCTCAGATTCAAGTCCACTTCTTCTGTATCTGCTTCAGCTCCCGTCTTGGTTCTATGATCGAACAAAACCTGACCGTTCCGCTCTGCATACACAAAGTTCGTATGTCCTCCGCTGATAATAGCCATAGCCTCATCTCCACCGGCCGAACAAACCACCTCGATATACAGTTTCTCTTCGATACCTTCCTTCAGTTCTATCTTAATGCCTTGACCGGCTATCATCTGTTTTCCTTCTTCCACACTCTCGGGAGTGATGTCTTTCAGGACTTCCAGTCCATATTCCGACTTACCTTTCAAGGCCCCCAGTGCGATGGCAATAGGCAAACCAATCATGCCTGTACCAGGAATACCTACTCCCATGGCATTTTTCAAGATGTTAGCACTCAGACGTGCGGTAATCGTTTCCGGACACTTTCCCAATACTTCCGTAGCCTTGGCCACGCAAAGAGCCACAGCCACCGGTTCCGTACAACCGATGGCTGGGACCACCTCCCGCTGAATGAGTGCGATGATACGCTCTCTTTCTGCTTGTGCAATCATACTGATTATTTTTTATAGTTCTTCAATCCTGTTTGCAGGAATTCCACATATTTCTGAATATCCTCATCGTACGAATAAGACTTGTTCAACGGCATTCCCTCATTGTCGAGCAACACATAGAAAGGCTGTGCGTTAGCTCCAAACTTGGAGCGCTGCAAGTAACTCCACTTATCGCCCACCGTACGCAGTGTACGTTCCGTACCGTTTTCCATCACCTTCACCGGTTCTGGCAATTTGGTTTTTTCATCCACATACAACGTAATCAGCACGTAGTCTTCGTTCAACAGCTTGCTTACTGTAGGATCTGTCCATACAGCCAGTTCCATCTTACGGCAGTTCACACAACCATAGCCTGTGAAGTCAATCATCACCGGTTTTCCCTGCTGACGGGCATATTCCATTCCGGCATCAAAGTCATTGAACTTCGCATGCACTTCATTCTTATATAAATTGAAATCCTGTGTCTGCATAGGAGGAGCAAAAGCGCTCACTGCCTTCAACGGGGCACCCCACAAGCCCGGTACCATATATACGGCAAATGCCAGAGAAGCAAGTGCCATAAAGAAACGGGGCACACTTACTTTTGTATCGTCATCATCGTGCGGGAATTTGATTTTTCCCAGCAGATACATACCCAGCAACGCAAAAATCACAATCCACAATGCCAAGAAGGTTTCACGATCCAACAGACGCCAACCGTAAGCCAAATCGGCTACAGAAAGGAACTTCAAAGCGAATGCTAGTTCCAAGAATCCCAGTGTCACTTTAATGACATTCATCCAGCCTCCCGATTTCGGCATGGACTTCAGCCATGACGGGAAGAGTGCAAAGAGGGTGAACGGCAAAGCCAACGCAATGGCAAATCCCAGCATTCCGATGGCCGGTGCCACGATACTTTCAGAAGTAGATACTTCCACCAGCAAGAAACCGATAATCGGACCGGTGCAAGAGAAAGAAACCAGTGACAGCGTGAAAGCCATCAGGAAAATACTCAACAATCCGGTAGTCTGTTCTGCCTTGCTGTCTACCGCATTGCTCCACTTCGACGGAAGGGTAATTTCAAATGCTCCGAAGAAAGAAGCAGCAAAAACCACCAGCATCAGGAAGAACAAGATATTAAATACCGCACTCGTAGACAAGTCATTCAAGGCACTGGCACCGAAAATCAATGTAATGGCCAAACCTAAAGTAACATAAATCACTACGATAGAAGCACCATACGTCCAGGCATCCCGAATACCCTTCCGTTTATCCTTGGTACGTTTCAGGAAGAAACTTACCGTCATCGGAATAATCGGCCATACACAAGGAGTAAACAAAGCCAGCAGTCCGCCTACAAATCCGGCAAAAAAGATATAAATCCATGAATGAGACTCATTGTTCACGTTTTCACCAAATGAACTTAACTCCTTAATAACCGGTTTCCAGTAGTCGGCAGCTTCACCCGCAGCCGTATCTTCACCAATGCGAAGCGGAACCAAATCCACCGATGCCGTATCTGCTAACATCAGGTCCTCTGTCGTTGCGACCGCTTCTTCCGCTGTTTGCTTTCCAGCAGCTTCCCCTTTGAAAGAAAACTCTACATTAGTAGGAGGCAAACAATTTTCGTCATTACAAGCACCATATTGCAGATAACCGCTCACTTCATATTTTCCACCTTTCAACTTGATTTTCTGCACAAAGGTAGCCGTGCCTTCAAAGAAACGAACCTGCATACCGAATATCGGGTCCATCTTGTCAATTTCCTTACCGGCAGGTTTCAGTTTTCCAACCACCTCTGCTCCTTCAATCTTATCCGTATTGAAAGTAGCCGAAATAGGACCTCCTTCAGGCAGGTCGGTAGAATATACATGCCATCCCTTTTCCATTTTTCCGGTAAATACAATTTCCACCTCATCAGCAGAAACCGATTTCCATTCAGTCTTAAACTTCACCGGTTCCTGTATCTGAGCCAGTACCGGCAAGCATAAAATGGCCATGAAAAGCCAGCTAAGTAGAATCTTCTTACTCATAAATATACCTTAGATGATGTAATAAAACTATATTCTGTAAAAAAGTAGGGCAAAGATAATCATTTTTCTTACTATAATATAAGACGCTCTATGATTCACGAACGTTTTTTATTTTTAATACGACAATTTCTATTTTCGGAATTTTCCTCTCTTGGTTAATCATAGAGTGTCCAAATAATTTTTTCCTCTTTTGTTTGCAAAATAAAAAATAATCCCTACCTTTGCACCGCCTTTGAAAAACAAGGCAACTCTCAAAAAGAGTTCTGGAGAGGTGGCAGAGTGGTCGATTGCGGCGGTCTTGAAAACCGTTGTACCGCGAGGTACCCGGGGTTCGAATCCCTGTCTCTCCGCAAAATACTGAAAATCAGTAAAATTAAAAGGTTACACCCAACTTTACACATTACGATGTAAAGTTGGGTGTTTTATTTTTCAGCCTCAAAATCCTATAAAACAAACTCTAACAAATTTGATTTGAAGTTTCATACAGCAAAAACAAAATGGCATGCGAAACGATTGTTTTTTCATTTCACATGCCATCTTATTCTTTACAAATATACTAATCCCCTTCTTATAGCCACCTATTTATCCAACGCTTCATGTATATCCTCTTTATAGTTATATCCATATACTTTGTATACGTCTAACTGATGCTTCAATCGCTTCAAGAAATCTTGGATATTTTTATTTGCAGGCTCAGTCCATTGAATTTCAGCCAAAGCAGCAATACGAGGCATCATCTGCCATTCCATCTTCACACTATCCTTAGTCCATTCTGTCCAGATGCAAGCCTGTGCTCCAAACAGGTTCTTTTTCTGCTCTGAGGTAGCTTCTTCAGGAACCGGTTCAAATGAATATACTCTCTCTATACTACTCAACCCCTTTAATTTATTATATTTAGGATTACTAAAATACAGATTCGATATCGGACAGGCTATAGTTCTATATCCGCTTTCTATTGACTTCAAACGTGCTTCCGGTGTAGTCCAAGCCATGACAATAGTCGACTTTGCCGGGTTCCCTGCCAAAATTTCATTCCATGCCATCATTTCTCTGCCTCGTTTGTGGATTTCTTTTTCCACTTCACCCATAAACCAGGCCTGAAGCTGATTTTCCTTCGTATGTTCTTTTGAGGCCTTTAATCCTAATTCCCTGATTTTCTTCTGACATTTGGCACAAGTTTTCCAGTGGTATTTAGGACATTCATCTCCACCTATATGAATATAGGGAGAAGGAAATATATCCATTATCTCATTAATCACATCTTTTGCGAACTGTAACGTCTTTTCATTTCCTCCACACAACACATTTCTAAAAACCCCAAAAGTTGTTGCTACCTCATAAGGGCCACCCGTACATCCCAGTTCCGGATAAGATGCCAAAGCAGCCAGCATGTGGCCCGGCATATCTATTTCCGGAATAACGGTAATATACCGTTCGGCGGCATATCTGACAATTTCTTTGGCTTCTTCCTGAGTATAATATCCGCTTACAGGGATACTGTCAAGTTCTTTTGTTTCCCAATCTTTTATTGTACACTTTCTTTTTGAACCTATTTCCGTCAGCTTCGGATATTTCTTGATTTCGATACGCCACCCCTGATCCTCTGTAAGATGCCAGTGAAAATAATTGATATTATGTAAAGCAAGCATATCGATGATCTCTTTCAAATAATCAACACTGAAAAAGTGACGGCCTACATCTACCATAAAACCTCTGTAGCCAAAACGCGGATAATCCTTTACGCTTCCACAAGGAATGGCCGCAAGTGTGGTTCCATCTGTTACAGGCAATGCTTTATGTAAAGTCTGTATCCCATAAAATACTCCTGCTTCAGTTTTACCCTTCAAAGAAATCTGTTCTTTGGATACACTTAGTTCATACCCTTCGTCATTAGATAAAGTATTATCCAGGCTCAAAACAATGGAATTATCACCACCTTTAGCGTCAGCAGACAATCTTACTTCGGTAGCAGCAACCTGCTTTATATACGCAGCCAAGAACTCTGCATTTCGCTTCATTTTCTCATTACCTTCCGGATAACATATTGTGGTCGACTCATCGATTACAAAAGAGGTTCCGTCGTTCACTTGAGAAACTTCATTAGGAAGTGGAATTACTTCCAAATCTCCAAGTGTAACTTCTTTTTGCGAACAAGACAAAATTCCACATATTAACGGGATAAACAATACCCACCTTAAATCTCTCAGTTTCATAGTTTCATTTTAAGTTAACAATATGATTCATTATTTGATTCAAAAATAAATAGCATTAAAATAGGAACGTGTATGCAAGCAGTTAAATACACTTAATATTGACATTTATCTGACATTTGACAGAATGCAACCGCCAATCATAAAAAACGCAGGCATTGAAAATCCCCATCTCCTTCCGTTTGCACGTTTCAGAAACAAATCGTATCTTTGAATCAGAGTTTTAACCAAGCAAATACCTTGTATTTACCTCAAATTATCAATATCATGAAAATGAATCATTATGTAAAATGCGTAACCGCCGGCATCGTGTGTTCACTGATGTACGGCAATGTATACGCACAAGACACATTCGATCTGTCTTCCCAACGCTCGGAGAAGCAAGATGTACGAGCTGTTCCCGGAAAAAAAGTAGACCACAAAGGACTTATCCTGAATCCGCAGCCTCATCAGATTGTGACGATGGCCGGAAAAACGTGCAACCTTTCTCAGGGTATCAACTTGAAAGACAAGCAGGATAAATTTGCGGAATACCTCGATTTCCTTTCTCCGAACAAGAAAGGAGTTAAACTGACCATTGATTTCGGACAGAAAGTTGCCGGCAAGGCCAATGTAAAAGCGGTGTCGGGTGCCTATGCCCTTGTTGTCAATGAGAAAGGAATCACCATCACGGGATTCGACGAACGAGGTGCTTTTTACGGCATACAAACCTTGAAGCAACTGGTGGAAAGCCCGGTTTCTTCCGGCAGTGCTCTTCCCTTTGTAGAAATAAACGATTATCCCGACCTGCCTAACCGTGGAGTAGTGGAAGGCTTCTACGGCACTCCGTGGTCGCACGAGGTACGCCTGTCGCTCATTGACTTCTACGGAAAGTTCAAGATGAATTCTTATTTATACGGTCCGAAAGACGACCCTTATCACAGCTGTCCGAACTGGCGATTGCCTTATCCGGAGAAAGAGGCGCAACACATCAAGGAACTGGTAGATGCCTGCAACCGCAACTACGTGGATTTTGTATGGGCCATCCATCCGGGACAGGACATCAAGTGGAACGAGGAAGATTATCAGAACCTGATCAATAAGTTCAACTGGATGTATGACTTAGGGGTACGCCATTTTGCCATCTTCTTTGACGATATTTCCGGCGAGGGTACTAATCCGCTGAAGCAGACAGAACTGCTCAACCGGTTGACGGAAGAGTTTGTGAAGGTGAAAGGCGATGTTTCTCCGCTTACGGTCTGCCCTACCGATTACTCCAAACTTTGGGCGAACCCGACCGAGAAAGGTAGTCTGGCCATCTACGGAAAAACGCTTAATCCTGAAATCAAGGTGTTCTGGACGGGCGACGTGGTGTGCAGCGACCTGACACCCGAAACACTCGACTTCATCAACTCGCGCATCAAGCGTCCGGCTTATTACTGGTGGAACTATCCGGTGACCGACTACATTCGCAACTTCCTGCTTCAGGGTCCGGTGTACGGACTGGATACCAGTCTCACAGCTAATGAAACCTGCGGCATTGTGAGCAACCCGATGGAGCACGGAGAAGCCTCCAAGCTGGCTTTGTACGGAGTGGCCGATTATACCTGGAACATTGCCAACTACAATGCCATCGACAACTGGGAACGCGGACTGGCAGAACTGGTTCCGGAAGCAACCGATGCCTACCGCACCTTTGCCATCCATTCCAGTGATACCGAAAACGGATACCGCCGGGATGAGTCGTGGGAAACCCAGACTTTCCGTATTGCCGACTGGACAGACGAAGCGGCTAACGCACTAGAAGAAGAATTCAAGAAAGTAGAAAGTGCACCGGCACGCCTGGAAAGCAGTTGCAAGAACGCGGCCCTGATTAACGAACTCCGCCCCTGGCTGACAGAGTTCGGTAAATTAGGTACACGCGGCAAGCAAGCCATCGAACTGGCACGTATCTACCGCTCAGGTAAAGACGATGCACTGTTCTGGGAAAAATACATACAGAATATCATGACTCCCGAAGACCGGAGAAGCTACGAAGCTCACAAATCGGGTACGCTGAAACTTCAGCCGTTCTATGAAAATGCCATGGATGATATGGCACACGAGTACCTGAAAAAGCTGTCGGGCAAGGTACCGACTGACTACAGAGGTATCGGTTCTTTCAGCAGTGCACATACCGTACAAACCAAGCTGATGCTCGACAATGATTCAACAACCTTCTATACCTCGGGAATTGCTCAGAAAGCAAACGATTGGATTGGTGTAGACCTGCGCGACGTGCGTGATGTGACAGAAATCTCAATTCTTCAGGGAAGAAACTCCAAGGATGATGTGGACTATTTCGACCATGCCATCGTGGAATGCTCGGCAGACGGAAAAACCTGGAAGGCACTGACCGGAGAACTCGACAAGCAATACATCATCCACTGGCAGGGAGCTCCGGAAAAGGCACGCTATGTACGCCTGAAACGACTAGATTCCAAACGCACCAACTATGCGTCTGTCCGCTCGTTCGACGTCAATCCGCTGCGTCCGGAAAACATGGGATTCTCACTTGAAGCAGACAGTCTGGACAAGGCCATCTATGCTTTCGACAACAACCTGACGACTTCTTACAAGAGCACCAAAGCACTGACTTTCGGAGTAAAGGAAAATGTCAAGGCATATACCCTGCTCATGAACCGCCTGTCTGCCTCGTTGAAGTGCATCCAGCTGGACAAGAAGGGTAAGGTCGTGTCGGAAACCATAATTGAAACTCCTTTTGCAAGAATCGAACTGGCCAACAAGAACGTAACCAAGATTCGCCTGGAGGGAGCCGCAGAAGTATTTGAAGTTGTGGCAATAAAGTAACACAACTTCAATAATTATACTTATTTATGGCTTATGAAACAAGTTCATCTTATTTCATAAGCCATAAATTCTGTTTATACCATTCTGCACACAAAGCCTCCCATTTTTCAAGAAAAAACATTCCTCATTCAATTCATATCATAAAAAAACAGTATATTTGTAATAGGACATTCTTATTATGTAAGTATTCAAATAAGAATAAACGGGGAAAAACAAGTCAAACTATAAAACAAATAGTCCTATGAAAAATGTATTTTTATCGCTCATGTTTGCAGCATGTCCGGGGATTTTCTTTTCACTTAATGCACAGGGGTATAAAATACCCGAGAAAGTAGTGGTTATCACCAAACAAAACGTAAATGTCCGTCAAGCTCCACAGGCTTCATCAACGGTGTTAGAAAAAGCTTCCAGCGGAGCAATGTATGAATTCGTTTCGCAACAAGGTTCCTGGTATGAAGTCAAAGATGTAAAAACTGGAAACACCGCCTTTATTTCTACTACAGTAGGACGTGTTTCTGCCGGAAATCAAATTGCGAGAACCGATAAAGGATTGGTAGAATCCAATGATTGTCCTCAATTTGTGTATCAAAGACAAGAAAATATACCTGGCGGTGAAAGAAGAACTTCCTATGGTTTTTATCAAAAACAAACAAAGGATGTGGTTTATGCCATAGTTTCACAAACCACAGCTTCTACAACCGGACGAATGTTCACTTCTGAATTTTATTATAAAGGAAAACAAATGGGATGGTATTTGTTTTTTGATGAAGTGGTAGACATGGATGGTGTAGTACAAAATAAGTTAGAAACTCCGACAGTTGTATTCGCCAATGGAACACAAGGAGTCATCATAGATGGAATCACTTATAAAAAGACTAGCAATGAATTCTAATATATTCTAAAGCAGAAATATATAGAAAACATACAGAAATCTGAGGACCTTTGTGTTTCATCCAAAACGCTTCGACGTTTGAAACAAAACGTAAGGACGTTTCAGGGAAAACGCAAGGGCGTTTAAAAGCAAACGCAAGGACATTTTGAGTGAAACGTCCTTGCGTTTTTTTTATGCCTTATTTTATTACCCGGAAATATTCCGGTTTGCGGGGTTTTGCCGGAGCTGTCTCCCCGTCAGGATAACCCAAAGAAAGGGCACCGATTCCCATCAATCCTTCCGGAAGACCCCACTCTTCCATCAGCTGCTTGCCTTCTTCCGTAGCAAACATTTCCCGTTCACGGTGAATCCAACAGCTGCCCAATCCTAAAGCATGAGCGGCCAGCATCATATTTTCGAGTACGCAACTTCCGTCCTGCACCGGGTTGTTGGCCAGCGAGGGCGCAAACACCAGCACGTAGGTAGGTGCATCGTAATAAGGATTCGAAGTCACTCCCATAATCTCGGCATTCATTTTTGCCAGCCGGGCAAGCACTTCTTTCTTCTGTACAGCCACAATGTATGGCGACTGCATACCGCGTGAGGTCGGCGCATAAGTACCGGCTTCGAGTACGGCTTTCAACTCTTCATCCGTAATCTGCTCCGGTTTATACTTGCGGCAGCTACGGCGTGTTTCAATTACTTTCAAAAAATCATTTTCCATATTGTCACTCTTATTTTATTCTTAATATTACATTCCTTTTTTCATGACCTTCCCTACCGCCGTTTTTTGGACAACAGAGTTTGTACAATAGTCTGCATGAGGTAAGTGCGAACGTCTGTATTCTCCACACATTCCAAAGGGAATCCCAACACAAAAGTACGATAATCTTCTCCACGATAAACCGTACCGCTACCGTAATTTCCATTGGTATAGGCAAACGCAGAGTAAGATCCTTCCACCGGCATGACACACTCCATGGATGGAACGGCGTAAATGCTTTCATTGGCTCCACCCTGAATACGGAAGCTTGTACCGGCTCCCTTCACCGGAGCGGAAGAAAGGTTACTGAAACGACCTCCGTACGTGCATTTCAACACGTTCTTGCCGAAATCATCTTTCTGCAAATTCGCTCCCCACTTCGAACCGCTGACCAGCAAACGGCCTCCCTGACGGCAATAACCGGCCAGTGCTTCTCGCATGGAAGCGGAAAAGGTCTTGGCATCGGCACCACAAATCACATCGACCATGTCATAGTGAGTCAAATCGGTACTTCCACTTTCCAGGGTCTCATCGCTGCATGACACGAACGAATAGCGTCCGGCACGCTGAATGGCCTTGCCATGTACGAATACATAGTCACGGGTATTGCCTGCAATCAGTCTTCCTTCCAAGACATCATCACTTACTCCCAGTCCGTCGCCCGTTTCCAGTCCGGCTTTGTCGCGGTTGAATCCCTGCTGGTATCCGCAATAAGCAGGTGTCTGTCCGTCGGGAATTCCCGGATCGGCTTTCAGGTCGAACCCTTGCAACAGAGCAGAGTTGACTTCTGCCGGCCCCGATGTAGCATCGAATCCGTTGACGATAAGCAGGGTACCTTTGCTTCTTTTGGCCTTATAAGCAGACAGAATTTCGGAAGGGAAACTCTCTCCTCCCCGGTTCACGGCCGTCACCTTGAAGCTGTAGACCAGTCCCGGCTCCACTTTCACCGTATATTCCGGCTTGCGCACATACACCCCGTTATCGAATCCTCCATAACCGATACGTGTATAGACGATATATCCCTGAGGCTTGGCAGTGGGTTCCATCACATCTTCCACCGGATTCCAATTTAGCGTAAAGGTATTTTTCTTCTTTCCTTCACGGATGGCAAAGTGATTCACCGGAAGCGGCTGCACCACATAGTCCGTACCGTGCATGGTAGAGAGAAACTTCAGCACGGACTTATACACAGAGCGTCCCACCGTAAACTTGAAATCCGGATTATGTCCCCACTTCATATCGGCAAAATTCTGGTGTGAGAGCAGCTCCAGAATCATGGAAGGCACAGCCGGCAGACGGGTTTCACTGTAGTTCCGGTTCCACATACTTCGTCGAGCCCACTGCACGCCAAAACGGGAAGAGATGTCACGCTGCAATCCGGTCAGTACCATGTCGGTCAGGTCGCGCGAAGCATAACGGGATACGCCACTGTTCAGCTTTCCGTCATTGAAATCTGTGGTATAGATGCCCAGCGAACCCACCAGTTCATCATCGGTATTGAATCCGGCATCACTGTGCAAACCCAGAGTCATTTCAAACGGTACCTTCAGTCCTTCTTCCGACGGATTGTATACTGAACCGCCACTCAGGTAATTCACCGTCAGCGAGCGGGCATTAATGTCGTCCGTATAATCATTCTTTCCTTCACTCTTGCTGTATACCGGATAAGGCATTCCGGCCCACTGTGCCCAGTAGCGCGCTCCTTCCAGGTAACGGGGTACTCCGCTCACTTGTCCGCCCCGCACAATGTTTCCCATACCGCCACCAAAACGGACGGCATCAGCACAAACCACTCCTTTCTGGGAACTTTCGTTACTCAACACCACCATGCCGTAGTCGTTCCGTCCTTTATCGAACTCAAAGGTACCTAAGTACACCCAGGTACCCCCTCCCATCTGCTGGTTGACCTTGAACTCCGTCACCCCACCATTATGGAACACCAGGTACTTGGCATCCGACACGCTCTCCGGCAGGGTCTGATAACTTACGTACACTGCATATCTCCCTTTTTCCGGAATATCAGGAATCCATTCGGCAAAAGCCTTTTCCGGCTGTCCCTGAGTAGGAATAAAGCGGGCGGTACCGTCTGTAAACGGATTATAATTGTCGGGATACTGCTGGTATTTCTGGGCAAAACCCGGTTTATCGGTATCCTGCCAGCGGTATTTTTTATCCTCCACTTCCAGATAATGACTGCCTTTTGTGCAAGTATTGTTGTCCACAATCACTTCATGACGCTGCCAGTCGCGCTCACGTGGCGTAAAAACCACTGCCCCCGCATTCTCCAGCATCGGAATCAGGTAAGGCACCACGAACGACTGCGTAAACAAGTCCTCCGTAGTACAGAACAGTCTGGGCCGCTGCCAGCGCCATTCATTCTGTTCGTTCCGGTACACCTTTCCATGGCTTTGCCACAAGGCTATATGCCGTCCCTCCAGTCCCCGGCTGATTTCATACGGACGTGACACATTCGTCACCCACGGATTTCCCTTCGCCTCCAGCTTGCCATACAGACGAGTCTTGTCCTGTTTCTTGCGATACGCATTGGGCACCAGGTCTTCAATGAGCTTACCGTCAGCATACACCTGCAAGGTATAATAATTCACCGGTCCCGGTAGCGACTGCTTCAACAAACGGTAGATAGCCGATACGTTTTCTTCCGTAAACGGCTGATAGCCAAAAGCCGGATTGGCATACACACGCAGCAGCTTCTTCTCATGCTCCACCTCAAAACGTTCCAGCTTGCATTTACCGATACGGGCATACGAAGTCTCATAACTGGTAAAAAAATCTTTCAGACGTTGCTCTGTGGTCTGTTCCAGACTTTGTCCGGACACCGCCCCTGCCAGGCAAAGAAAACCCAGCAGCAAAATAGCAAATTTATTCATACACATTCTATAGGGTTGCCACAAAGGTACAAAATATCACAAACTCTTGTTCATCCAAATAAAAAAAGCCGTCTGGCATCTTTCGGATACCAGACGGCCAATGCATTTATTTTCGACTGACTTTTATCAGTTGTTTTCCGGACGAAGTTTACGTACGGTTACTGCAGTCTGCCACATTTCGCTTTCACGCAATGCTTTCAATTCTGCATTCAGTTTTTCACGATAGTCAGGCTGAGAGTTGCTGTCGATAGAAATCTGAGCTTCGTTTCCTGACTTCACGCTCTGATACAATTTCTGTACAACCGGTTTGATAGCATCGTGGAACGGGCCCATCCAGTCAAGTGCACCGCGCTGTGCAGTAGTAGAGCAGTTAGCATACATCCAGTCCATACCGTTCTTTGCAAACAGCGGCATCAATGACTGAGTCAGCTCTTCAACTGTTTCATTGAATGCTTCCGACGGAGTATGTCCGTTTTCGCGAAGTACTTCATACTGTGCCAGCAGCAATCCCTGGATAGCTCCCATCAAAGAACCACGTTCACCAGTCAAGTCAGAAGTAGCTTCACGCTGGAAAGTAGTTTCAAACAAATAACCTGAACCGATACCGATACCCAATGCGATGGTACGTTCGTATGCCTTACCCGTAGCATCCTGGTAGATAGCATAAGAAGAGTTCAAGCCACGGCCTTCCAGGAACATGGTACGCAAAGAAGTACCTGAACCTTTCGGAGCTACCATGATTACATCTACATCTGTCGGAGGAACTACGCCAGTACGGTCATTCCAAGTGATGGCGAAACCGTGAGAGAAGTACAGTGCTTTTCCTGCAGTCAGACAAGGCTTGATAGTAGGCCATACAGAAATCACAGCTGCATCCGACAACAAACACATAATTATAGTAGCTTTCTGGCAAGCTTCTTCAATGCTGAACAAAGTTTCTCCCGGTACCCATCCGTCAGCCACAGCTTTGTCATAGGTCTTACCCTGACGCTGTCCGACAATGACGTTGAAACCGTTGTCACGCAGGTTCAAAGACTGGCCCGGTCCCTGTACACCGTAACCGATAACTGCAATGGTTTCGTCTTTCAATACTTCACGTGCTTTTTCCAATGGAAACTCTTCGCGGGTCATTACATTTTCAATAACTCCGCCAAAATTCATTTGTGCCATAATTTTCTTACAATCTTTTTACGCAGCCTGAAGCTGCTAGTTGTTAGTATAATGTTAATCTCTAAAAATCACTTTACTCCGGACTACGACCTCCGAGCCGTTTTTCTTCACCTCTACATCGTATTCGTTTTCGCCCGTCTGCTCCCGATAGAAGCTCAAGGTATCTCCGTAATAGCTTTCGGCCACATAGGCCATTTCAAACCTACGGATACGCTTTTCACGGAACATTTCCATAGGGAACAAATCCAGAATATGCTCGATGTACTTGATGCTGTTCACGTGGCCGTTCAAGTCAATGTCACTGTATTTCACCTGACATTCGCCCACCAGCTCCGGATGACTCACCTTGATGCGTCCGGGTTTGTCAATCGGACAGTCCTTCACGCACACATAGTCAACTATCGACCCGCCGTGCAGTGTCAGCAAATCGGCCGGCTTGCGGGTTTCCATACTGATCATGGCCCATATCGAACGAGCATAACCGATAGCTTTTCCGTCTTTATCCAGAATGGCAAAATTTCGGTCCGTAAACAGACGGTACACATTTTCCACCCACGTCTGTATGGAGAAACTTTCGTATGCGCGAGGCATATCCTCCAGTTCAATTGCCAGTCGGGAAAGTACCCACGTGTAATGATTCTCATTCAGCGTGGCAATACCAAATCCTCTGTCGGCTGCATGAAACCCGGCGCAGTTCAGCAAATGGTTGCCCAATACGCCCATGGTCAGCCGTTCCATAAAATCCACATGAAACGGTTCGGCTACAAACCGGTAAGTTCCAACTTTACTGTCCTCTGTCATATCTCAATCCTTTTGATTCTGATACCGTTCTTCGCGGTGTGCCAGATACTCATTCACCCGTTCAAAGCAACTTGTCGAAACGGCAATACGCCCGGAGCGTACAAACTGCAACACACAGTTCAGCTGTTTCAGTTCCTGATACAACGACGTGATGTCATCGCTCATTCCCACCATTTCCACGATTGAAAAAGTAGGATTCACCTCTACGATATGAGCACTGTAACGACGAATCACCTTCGAAGCTTCCGGATTGGCCTGAAACTCCGGAGTAGCAACCTTGTACATGGCTACTTCACGCTGGAAAATCTCCTTATCCGTGAAATAATGCGCCTGAATCACGTCTATCTTCTTCTCGATTTGTGTCACCACCTTATCTATCACATCTGGAGTAGTCCAGCAAGTAATAGTATATTTGTGCACTCCCTTTATGGAAGAAGCCGACACATTCAGACTTTCAATATTTATCTGACGACGGGTAAACACAGCCGTAATCTGATTCAATATACCGGCAATGTTTTCCGAATGAACGATGATTGTATATAAAGTCTTGTTGCTATTCATAATTCACCTCCTTCTCCTCTCAACATTCCATTAACATATAGTTGACCGAACTTCCCGGAGGAGTCATCGGCAACACGTTTCCTTCTTCTACCACACAAACCTCCAACAGGAAAGGACCGTCGGTCGATAACATTTCCTGAATGCCGTCGTTCAGTTCCTCACGGCTCATCACTCTTCGTGAAGCAATTCCATAAGCCGAAGCAATCTGCATGTAATCCGGATTCATCATCGGAGTAAAGGAGTAACGGCGATTGAAGAACATAGCCTGCCACTGACGTACATTACCCAGGTAATTGTTGTTCATCAATATAATCTTGACCGGAGACTTCTGTTCCATCACCGTGCCCAGTTCCTGCATGGTCATCTGCAAACCTCCGTCACCCATAAAGGCACACACCGTACGGTCCGGACGACCGAATGTTGCACCAATAGCAGCCGGAAGACAGAAACCCATGGTTCCCATACCACCGGAAGTAACGATGCTGCGAGGTTTCGTAAATTTGAAATAACGGCAAGCCATCATCTGGTTCTGACCTACATCGGTCACCAAAATCGCTTCATTATGGGTAGCTTCGCTGACTGCATTCACCACTTCACCCATATTAATCGGTCCTTCTTTCGGGAATACTTCTTTTTCGATTACCTGATTGAATTCCTTCTCCTCGTATGGTTTGAAGCTTGCAATCCATTCCTCGTGTTTCTGCGGCTGAATCAATTCAGTAAGTAAAGACAAGGTGCGTTTGCAGTTTCCGAGCACCGGTACATCTACCGCCACATTCTTTCCGATTTCCGAAGGGTCTACATCCAGATGAATTATTTTGGCCTGTTTGGCGTAGGTTTCCAATTTTCCCGTCACACGGTCATCGAAACGCATACCTACGGCAATCAGCACATCACATTCGTTGGTCTTTACATTCGGGCCTAAATTACCGTGCATACCCAGCATACCTTTATTCAGGCGATGATTGCTTGGCAAAGCCGACAAACCTAACAAGGTACATCCACAGGGGATGTCTGCCTTTTCTACAAAGTTCTGTAACTCTTTCTGGGCATTACCCAATTCTACTCCCTGGCCAACCAGCACCAAAGGACGTTTGGCCGCATTGATTAAGGCAACCGCCTCAGCCACTGCCGTAGAATCAGTTTCAGGATCCGGATCATAACTGCGAATGAAATCAACGTTTACCGGTTCATAATCCGTCATGTCCACCTGTGCATTCTTGGCAAAATCGAGCACCACCGGTCCCGGACGTCCACTGCGTGCGATATAGAACGCACGAGCCACAGCCCAAGCCACATCCTCCGCACGGCGAATCTGGTAGCTCCATTTGGAAATCGGCTGCGTCACGCCCACCAAGTCAACTTCCTGAAAGGCATCCGTACCCAGCAATCCGGCTCCCACCTGACCGGCAATCACCACAATCGGTGTACTGTCAATCATGGCATCGGCTATTCCTGTAATGGTATTGGTAGCCCCCGGACCACTTGTCACCAGGCAAACACCCACTTCTCCCGATACACGGGCAAAACCTTGAGCCGCATGTGCAGCCCCTTGTTCATGACGAACCAGAATGTGATTCAATCTGTCGCGATGGTCATACAACGCATCAAATACCGGCATGATAGCCCCTCCCGGATAGCCGAAAAGCGTCTTCACGCCTTCATGCTCCAAAGAGCGCATCAATGCTTCCGAACCTGATATTTTTTCTTTACTCATAAGCCTCTCTTTATTCTACGATTCTCACTCCACCTTTATCTGCTGAGCTCACCATACTAGCGTATGCCTTCAGTGCCTTCGAAACTTTCCGGTCGCGTGTCACCGGTGTCATCGGGCGCTGAGCCAGTTCTTCATCCGAGAGCTTCACATTGATAGAGCGGTTAGGAATATCTATTTCAATGATGTCACCATCTACAATCTTACCGATGTTACCTCCGGCAGCTGCTTCCGGAGAAATATGTCCGATACTCAGTCCGGAAGTTCCTCCACTGAAACGCCCGTCAGTAATCAGCGCACATTCTTTACCCAAATGTTTGGATTTAATATAAGAGGTAGGATACAACATCTCCTGCATACCCGGACCACCTTTCGGACCTTCATGAGTAATGACTACTACATCACCGCTCACAACCTTACCTCCCAAGATTCCCTCACAGGCAGCTTCCTGCGAATCAAATACCTTGGCCGGTCCGGAGAACTTCCAGATGCTTTCATCCACTCCGGCTGTTTTTACCACACAGCCATCCTGTGCGATGTTTCCTTTCAATACAGCCAAGCCACCATCCTTGCTGTACGCATGCTGCAAGTCGCGGATGCATCCGTTGGCACGGTCAGTATCCAGTTCCTTATAAGTAGCATTCTGTGCGCCTAACTGAATACAGGACTTACCGCCCGGTGCACTTGAATAAATGCGCTGTGCTTCTGCATCGACTTCCGGTACACAAACAGCATATTTTGCAATAGCTTCTGCCAGCGTCGTACCGTCTACACGGCGAACCGTAGTATCCAGCAGTCCTCCTTTGGCCAGCTCGCCCAGAATGTTCAGGATACCTCCGGCACGGTTCACATCCTGAATATGGTACTTCTGTGTATTGGGAGCCACCTTACAAAGACAAGGCACCCGGCGTGACAACATATCAATGTCGTCCATCTTGAAATCCACCTCCGCTTCGTGAGCCACGGCCAGCAGGTGAAGCACTGTATTGGTAGAACCACCCATGGCAATGTCGAGCGTCATGGCGTTCAGGAAAGCCTGACGAGTGGCGATACTGCGTGGCAGCACACTGTCGTCTCCTTCCTCATAATATTTATACGCATTCTTTACAATCAATGCGGCTGCATCCTTAAACAACTGCTTACGGTTGGCATGAGTTGCCAAGATGGTACCATTTCCCGGAAGTGCCAGACCGATAGCCTCATTCAGGCAGTTCATAGAGTTGGCAGTAAACATACCCGAGCAGCTTCCACATCCCGGACAAGCATGACGTTCAATTTCAGCTACGTCTTCATCGCTCACCGTCGAATCGGCCGACTTAATCATGGCATCAATCAAATCCAGATGCTGTCCGCCCCACTCTCCGGCCTCCATCGGCCCGCCAGACACGAACACAGTCGGAATATTCAGACGCATGGACGCCATCAGCATACCCGGAGTAATCTTGTCACAATTGGAGATACACACCATCGCATCTGCCTTGTGTGCATTCACCATATATTCTATGCTGTCGGCGATGATGTCGCGCGAAGGCAAAGAATACAACATCCCGTCATGCCCCATCGCGATTCCGTCGTCGATGGCAATGGTATTAAATTCAGCCGCAAAGCATCCCAGCTTCTCAATTTCTGCCTTGACCTGCTGACCGATTTCATGCAGGTGAGTATGCCCCGGTACAAATTGTGTAAAAGAATTCACGATGGCGATAATCGGTTTTCCCATCATTTCCTTTTTCATTCCATTGGCCACCCACAACGCTCTGGCACCTGCCATACGGCGACCTTCCGTGCTCATCGAACTACGTAACTGATGTTTCATTTTCCTCACTCTTTAATTAAAAAGCCTCTCTCATCGTCTGGTGAGAAAGGCTTTCCATATTATCATAACTGCATGATTACATACACGAAACCTTCTCACCTCTTGGTGCCACGACCACGACGCGAATAATATGCAGGACTGCCAGGTTTACCAATGTATTCAGTGTAATCATATCTGTCTCTTCTCGTTTTTTGTTTACAGATGCAAAGGTAAAGGTTTTTTTGTAACATGCAAATAAAATGACACTTTTTTTTCGAATAAATTATTATTCGTAAGAAACAACACATTTTTTGTTGTCAGTTTATCACCTCCATTATTTCTATATACTATACATATTCCTACTGCTTCTTCCCCTACAAACCTCCACGCTTTCAACTTTTCTCCTCCTACAAAAAGACCTTTTTCAACATTCATTTATTTAAGAACCCCTCTCGATATACCTTATTTTATTTCATTTAAAGAAACCAATTCTTATTCTTTTTTAATATCTGTGCGTTTTTTAGAAAAAACATTTGTATATTGATGATTTTTTATATCTTTGCCACCAATTAAAATTCAACTTTAAAAACAACTAAAGCTATGAAACATTTTGGAAAAATGATTGTTGGTGCTTGCACCGTTTTAACCTTAACTTGTACACCTGCTCAATTGCTTGCTCAAAGCCTTTCACCCTCCACTCAGTGGGAATGGAATAAAGGTACCATCGTTATAAAATCTCCAGAACGCCCTGCAGGTCAGGAATCCGTAATTGGTTTGACTGTACCTAAAATGAACGTTGTACGTGTAGGTTTCGTAGGACTGGGAATGCGTGGTCCGGGAGCTGTGGAACGTTTCACTCACATTGCCGGAACTAAAATCGTAGCTTTGTGCGACTATGAAAAAGAACGTGCAGAAAGATGTCAGAAATACCTTCAGAAAGCTTGTCTGCCCGAAGCTGCAGTATATTCAGGCGCAGAAGGATATAAAGCACTCTGCGAACGCGAAGACATTGACCTGGTATACATTGCAGCCGACTGGGATCACCACTTCCCGATTGCCAAATATGCCATGGAACATGGAAAGAACGTAGCCATCGAAGTTCCGTCGGCTATGAATCTGGAACAGTGCTGGGAACTTATCAACCTGTCTGAAACTACTCGCAAGCATTGTATGATTCTGGAAAACTGCTGCTATGACTGGTTCGAAATGAACACCCTGAACATGGCACAGCAGGGAGTATTCGGAGAAGTACTTCGCGCACAAGGAGCTTACATCCACAACCTAGATGATTTCTGGCCTTACTACTGGAAAAACGGAAAAGAAGACAAACTGGGATGGCGCTTGCGTTACAACAAAGAAAATCGTGGCGACGTATACGCGACTCACGGCCTTGGCCCTGTAGCTCAAGCATTGAATATTCACCGTGGTGACCGTATGACTACCCTGGTAGCAATGGATACAAAATCGGTACACGGAAAAGCATTGGTAGAAAAAGCAACCGGCGAACCTTGCGATGAATTCCGTAACGGTGACCACACTACTACACTTATCCGTACAGAAAACGGTAAAGTAATCGAAATCCAGCACAACGTAATGAATCCTCAGCCTTACAACCGTCTGTATCAGCTGACCGGAACAAAAGGATTCGCTAATAAATATCCGGTAGAAGGCTATGCCGTAGACGCTGCTCAGATGAAAGCTTCTGGCGTACAGCCGAAAGTAGACAACCTGAGTTCTCACTCATTCCTTCCGGAAAAAGAAATGGAAGCACTGGTCAACAAATACCAGCATCCTATCTTGAAGAAATACGGTGAAATGGCAAAAGAAGTAGGTGGACACGGTGGTATGGACTTCATCATGGACAGCCGTATGGTATACTGTCTGCAGAACGGTCTGCCATTGGATATGGACGTATACGACTTGGCTGAATGGTGTGCATTGGCCGAACTGGGAGCCATCTCTATGGACAACGGATGTGCAGCTGTAGCATTCCCCGACTTTACTCGCGGACACTGGAACGACGTGAAAGGCTTCCACCATGCATTTGCTACTCCGGAAGATGAAGCTGCTGCCGAACTGGCTGCTGAAACTGCTACCCTTTCACTCAAAGCACAGGGTATGAAGGAATGGTTGGCAAAATCAAAGAAAGCTGAAGTATCAAAAGAAGAAGCTGAAGCACGCGTAAAACAACTTTCTACTCAGTTGGAAAAGACACAGAAGAAAGCTAACGGTGCTGAAAGCAAGGAACTGAAAGATGCCGTAAAACAAGCAGAAAAGATGCTGAAACAAGCTCAGAAAATGCTGAAATAATCATATTTTACCAAAGGTATTAGTTCCTATATACCTAAAACTAAAGGCCGGTCTCAATTTTGAGAATCCGGCCTTTTTCTTGTATATCCTCCTATAATACAATAGCTTTATTTAAGTCTACACTCGACCTTTATTATACATTTAAACGAAAAGCTTATTTTACCAGCTGAAATACATCCGCTGCTACTCTGCCAACCAGTCTGCTATCGTACCTGTTTCAGATGAGAACACCACTCCTATTTTATAGAGTTTACGTTGGTCTGCTTCATACTCCCGCGCATAGTCTTTTTCATTTATCTGACGTAAGGCTTCTTCGGCTGTTCCATCCAGTTTAAACTCGAATACATAAACAAAGTCTGGAGTTTCCACATTTTTTCTTCCATAGGAAAGCATACTTGTGTTCAGACTGGAACGCACTTGCGTTTAAGGTAAAACTCCTTTGCGTTTCAGATTAAATGCCTTTGCGTTTGAAGTGAAACGTACTTGCGTTTTCTTCCAAACTCCAAAGAGTTTTTTAAGGGGTACATTTTCTTTCTAAAACAACAAAAAAAGAATGTCATTCCCGAAGCAAGAAAGACTTCTGAAAGCCTTTGCGGGAATGACATTCCTTATTTCAATTTATCTTTGGCGGACACTCACACGCCCGGCATCTTAAATACCCAAAGATTTCTTCACAGCATCTACTTTTTCTTTTGCATCAGCTACGGCACCTGCATAGCACTTCGGACAGTGCATTTCGCCCTTGATTTCCATGTAGAACTTAATCTTAGGTTCTGTTCCGGAAGGACGTACAGAAACTTTTGTACCGTCGGCTGTAAAGAACTGAAGTACGTTTGATGTTTCCGGCATATCCAAGTCTGTAGCTTTTCCAGTATTGTCGGTAGCCTTCAACGTCTTGTAGTCTTTCACCAGTACCACTTCCGAACCACCTAATTCTTTCGGCGGGCATGCACGGAAGTTGTCCATCATGGCCTTGATTTCGTCAGCACCTGTCTTACCCGGTTTCACTACGTTGACTGTTACTTCCAGTGAGAAGCCGTATTCTACGTAGATTTCCATCAGCACGTCATACAAGGTCTTGCCCTGATCTTTAGCCCATGCACAGATTTCAGCCAGCAATGAACATGCAGAAACAGCATCTTTATCACGTACGAAGTCTTCTGCCAGGAATCCGTAGCTTTCTTCACCACCACCGATGTATTGTTCCTGACCTTCCCGCAGACGGATTTCACGGGCAATCCATTTGAAGCCGGTGTAGCAGTCGAGCATCTTGATGTGGTTCTTGTCGGCTACCTTCTTAATCAGTTCCGTAGTAACGATGGTCTTCACGATGAATTCGTTGCCTTTCATCTTGCCCATAGCGATACGGTTCTTGATGATATAGTACAAGAAAATCAAGCAAGTCTGGTTACCGTTAATCAATACCCATTCGCCCTTGCTATCCTTGCAAGCCATACCTACACGGTCAGCATCCGGGTCGGAAGCCATCACAATGTCGGCATCGATTTCTTTTGCCAACTTGATGGCCAATGTCAGTGCTTCTGCATTTTCCGGGTTCGGAGATACCACTGTAGGGAAGTCACCGCTCTTCACCATCTGTTCGGCTACACAATGTACGTTTTCAAAGCCCCACAATTTGAGTGACTGAGGAATCAGTGTCATTCCGGTACCGTGAATCGGAGTGTACACAATCTTCAGGTCTTTCTGACGCTGGATTACTTCCGGGTCGATAGACAGTGTGTGTACCTGACGCAGGTATTCGTCGTCAATTTCCTTGCCTACAATCTGAATCAGTTCTTTATTGCCCTGGAACTTGATTTCGCTTACGCTGGTAATCTTGTTCACTTCGTCGATGATACCCTTATCGTGCGGAGCCAGCACCTGTGCACCGTCTTCCCAGTATGCCTTGTAACCGTTGTATTCTTTCGGGTTGTGAGAAGCAGTGATATTGATACCGCTCTGGCAGCCCAGGTGACGGATGGCAAATGACATTTCCGGAGTAGGACGCATATCTTCGAACAAATATACCTTGATGCCGTTGGCAGTAAAGATGTCGGCAGAAATTTCTGCAAACTTACGGCTGTTGTTACGGCAGTCGTGACCTACCACTACTGAAATGTCTTTCTTTCCGGCAAAGCATTTGTTCAGGTAGTTGGCCAAGCCCTGAGTGGCAGCACCTACCGTGTAGATGTTCATTCTATTGGAACCGGCTCCCATGATACCACGCAAACCACCTGTTCCGAATTCCAGGTCTTTGTAAAACGCATCAATCAAATCGGTCTTATCCGGATTTTCAAGCATGGCTTTTACTTCGGCCTGTGTTTCGGCATCGTATGCTGCGGTCAACCACGTTTGAGCCTTCTCTGTACACTGTTTAATTAATTCATTGTTTTCCATGATTATAATGTTTAATAAATAATAAATCGTTCCATAAGAGAGAGACAAAAATAAAAGATTCAAAGAAATTATCCTAATAAAAGCCTTCGTATTTTTTAGAGTCATTCCAAAAAGATTGTAGCTTCAGGATTTCTTAATATCTTTGTAACCGCTTAACAAATACGAAAAAATGAGACAAAAAATGATACTGGCACTGGCTTTGGGAGGAATGCTGTCTGCACAGGCCCAGCACGTCCAGGAGAGCAACTTCTGCTCTCCTTTTGATTTTCCGATTCTGCTCAGTGCCAATTTTGGAGAACTTCGCCCGAACCATTTTCACAACGGACTGGACATCAAGACACAAGGAGTTACGGGAAAACCGATTCACTGCATTGCCGACGGCTATGTGTCGCGCGTGGCAGTGCTGCACGGAGGATACGGACAGGTCATTTACGTGACGCATCCCAACGGACTGACTTCGGTATATGGACACGTGATTTCATTTGCAAAAAACATACAGGCTTGCGTACGTCAATATCAGTATGCGCATGAAACGTTTGTGTGCGACCTGAAATTCCAACCCGGACAATTCCCGGTGAAGAAGGGAGACATCATTGCCCTGAGCGGTAATGAAGGGGCTTCGGCCGGACCTCACCTGCACCTGGAGCTGCGACGCACCGAAACGGGGGAATATATTGACCCGATGCCGTATTTCAAACATCTGCTGAAAGACAGCAAGGCACCTGTAGGCAGCCTCATCGGTATTTATCCCATACAGGGAAAAGGGGTGGTCAACGGGGCCAGCCATAAGAAACTCCTCGCCATCGGCAACCTGAAACAGCCTGTACATGCATGGGGAGAGATTTATACCGGCATCAGCGCCAAGGATTACATGGACGGTACGTCAAATTTCTACGGGGTGCACTCAGTTACGCTGTATGTAGACTCCGTACAGGTGTTCAACAGCACGACCGACAAGGTATTGCCCGATGAAAACCGGATGATCAACGGCTTTACCGACTATGAGGAACTGACCCGCACCCGCCGGCTCATCATGCGTTCCTACAAGCTTCCGGGCAACCGGCTGCGACTGCTGCACACCAATGAGAACCGGGGAGCTGTAACTATCAACGAAGAAAGGGATTATCACTTCCGGTATGTACTGGAAGACAATTTCGGGAACCGCAGGACCTATCAATTTATCGTAAAAGGTAAACGGCAGGATATTCCTGAATACAAGCCGGAAGCCAATGAAATGCTATACTGGAACCGGACCAACGTCATTCAGAAACCGGGTATGGAACTGGTGGTGCCACGCTATCATGTGTACGAGAATGTGCCACTCCGTACAGACATGCGGGGAGACAGTTCACGCATCGCCTTTGACTACATACTGGATGCCGGACGGACACCTATCCACAGCTACTGCGACTTGTCCATCGGCCTGCGCCACATGCCCGTGGCCGACACCACGAAATACTACATCGTGCAGAAAGCCGGAAAATGGCGAAGCTCCATGGGAGGAAAATACGCCAACGGATGGATAAAGACGCGCGTACGCTCACTCGGCACCTTCTCTGTGGACGTGGATACCATTGCCCCGCAAATCACTCCTATCGGCCAGGGCGGATGGCGCACCAGCCGAAATATCCGTTTCCGGATAAAGGATATGGAATCGGGCATCGGAAGCTACAAGGTATACATCGACGGCAAGTTCGTATTGTTTGGCCTGAAAAAAGGCATTTTAGTGATTCAGGACCCGGAGAAAGTAAAGAAAGGGGTACCGCACAAACTGGAAGTGACGGTGACCGACCAATGCGGAAATATGGCACGCAAGGAATACAAATTTTAAAACCGCCTTTTATTTTTAAATCATAAAAAACAATCTGTTCGTATGAAAATGAAAAGATTACTGCTGGCTGTCCTTCTGCTGACAGCATACATGGCCAACGGATGGGCATGTACAAACTTCATCGTAGGAAAGAAGGCTTCAGCCGACGGTTCCGTCATCGTTTCTTACTCTGCCGATTCTTACGGTATGTTCGGCTATCTGTGCCATTTCCCGGCTGCACAGCATGCTCCGGGCACCATGCGCGACATCTACGACTGGGATTCGGGCAAATACCTCGGTAAAATCAAGGAAGCCAAACAGACGTACAATGTCATCGGCAACATGAACGAATTTCAGGTTACTATCGGAGAAACCACTTTCGGCGGACGTCCGGAACTGGTGGACAGCACCGGCATCATGGACTACGGAAGCCTGATTTACGTGGCACTGCAACGTTCACGCACCGCCAAGGAAGCCATCAAGGTGATGACTGACTTAGTGAAGGAATACGGTTATTACAGCAGCGGTGAGTCTTTCTCCATTGCCGACCCGAACGAAGCATGGATTATGGAAATGATTGGTAAGGGACCGGGCGTGAAAGGAGCCGTATGGGTAGCTGTACGCATTCCGGACGACTGCATTGCCGCACATGCCAACCAGAGCCGCATCCATAAATTTGACATGAACGACAAGGAAAACTGTCTGTACTCGCCCGATGTCATTTCATTTGCCCGTGAGAAAGGTTATTTCAGTGGGGTAAACAAGGATTTCAGCTTTGCCGATGCCTATTGCCCGCTCGACTTCAGCGGCTTGCGTTTCTGCGAAGCACGTGTATGGAGTTTCTACAACATGTTCAGCAAATCAACCGGACAGTCTTACCTTTCTTACATTCAAGGTGACAGCAAAGAACCGATGCCTTTGTACGTAAAACCCGACAACAAGGTTTCCGTACGCGACATCCAACACGCCATGCGTGACCACTACGAAGGTACGGCCCTCGACATTACAAAGGACATGGGAGCCGGCTGCTTCCAGATGCCTTACCGTCTGTCTCCGCTGACGTTCAAGGTTGACGGTCAGGAATATTTCAACGAACGCCCCATCTCTACTCAGCAGAGTGCGTTCGTATTCGTATCGCAGATGCGCTCTACCCTGCCCGACGCTATCGGGGGTGTGCTCTGGTTCGGACTGGACGATGCCAACATGACGGTGTTCACTCCGGTGTACTGCAACACCGACAAGGTGCCTTATCCGTATCAGCAGGAGAACGGTGACTGCGTGACTTTCTCATGGGACTCTGCTTTCTGGATTTACAACTGGGTGGCCGACATGATTCGTCCACGCTACAACCTGATGGTGGAAGACATGCGTACCGTACAGAATGCACTGGAAGATACCTATGCACAATCGCAGGAAGGCATTGAAAGTGCAGCCCTGAAACTGTATCAGCAGAATCCGGCCAAGGCTAAAGAATACCTGACCAACTATACCCACATGACGGCACAGACTGCCGTAGACAGCTGGAAGAAGTTGGGAGAATTTTTGATTGTACGCTACAACGACGGTGCGGTAAAACGCATGCAGAACGGACAGCTGCAACGTCCGGAAACAGGAAACACGGCTCCGCTGGACCGTCCGGGATACAGCAAGGAATTCTTGCAGGAACTGGTAAAAGCAACCGGCGAACGCTATAAAATGAAAGAGCTGAAGTAGGATATTTTTCTGCTGCTTTCTCATTCTACAATCAAAAGTTATGATTATTTTTGCAAAAAATAAAGCATATAAGCGAATCAGAACAAGCTAAATGATAGAGAAACATATTGTACTCGAAGATATCGACCCGGTAATCTTCTACGGCCCCAACAACGCCCACATACAAATGATCAAGGCCCTGTTCCCGAAACTGAGAATAGTGGCACGCGGCAATGTCATCAAGGTCATGGGAGATGAGGAGGAAATGTGTGCCTTCGAAGAAGCCGTTCTTGCACTGGAAAAATATTGCGTGCAATATAACTCGCTCAATGAGGAAACGATTCTCGACATCGTAAAAGGCAATGCGCCTAAAACGGAAAAGGCGGGAAACGCCATCGTGTTCAGTGTGACGGGTAAGCCCATCATCCCCAGAAGCGAGAACCAGCTGAAACTGGTGCAGGAGTTTGAAAAGAATGACATGATTTTTGCCATCGGTCCCGCCGGTTCGGGTAAGACCTATACCGCCATTGCACTGGCAGTACGCGCGCTGAAGAACAAGGAAATCAAAAAAATCATCCTGAGCCGCCCTGCCGTGGAAGCGGGCGAGAAATTGGGTTTCCTGCCGGGCGACATGAAAGATAAAATCGATCCTTACCTGCAACCGCTGTACGATGCCTTGCAGGACATGATTCCGGCTGCCAAGCTGAAGGAATACATGGAGCTGAATGTCATCCAGATTGCCCCGCTGGCCTTCATGCGTGGACGTACGCTGAATGATGCCGTAGTTATTCTGGACGAAGCCCAGAACACGACTACCCAGCAAATCAAGATGTTTCTCACCCGTATGGGTATGAACACCAAAATGATTGTCACGGGAGATATGACACAGATTGACCTTCCCGCTTCGCAGACTTCCGGACTCGTGCAGGCCATCAAGATTCTGAAAGGGGTAAAAGGTATCAGCTTCATCGAACTGAACAAGAAAGACATCGTACGCCATAAACTGGTGACACGCATCGTGGAGGCTTACGAAAAATTCGAGGAGAAAGAGAAAGCAGAAAGAAAAACTACGCGTACGGCTAAAGAACCGGAAAAAACGCCGCAGGCATAAACCATAAATGGATTCTATTCATTACTAAACATAACAAGACAATGAGTAAAGCATTAACAAAAACAGACTTTCACTTTCCTGGACAGAAAAGTGTGTATCATGGAAAAGTACGTGATGTGTATAACATCAATGACGAAAAGTTGGTAATGGTTGCTACCGACCGTATCTCGGCGTTCGACGTCGTATTGCCGGAAGGTATCCCTTATAAAGGACAGATGCTGAACCAGATTGCAGCCAAATTCCTGGATGCAACGACTGACATCTGCCCGAACTGGAAACTGGCTACTCCCGACCCGATGGTAACAGTGGGCGTAATGTGTCAGGGATTTCCTGTTGAAATGATTGTACGCGGTTACTTGTGCGGAAGTGCATGGCGTGCTTACAAGAGCGGTGTACGCGAAATCTGCGGTGTACGTCTGCCGGAAGGCATGAGAGAAAACGAAAAGTTCCCTCACCCGATTATCACTCCAACTACCAAAGCTGAAATGGGATTGCATGACGAGGATATCTCTAAAGAAGAAATCCTGGCGAAAGGTCTGGCTACTCCTGAAGAATATGCCACACTGGAAAAATATACATTAGCTTTGTTCGAACGCGGTACTCAGATGGCTGCTGAACGCGGCTTGATTCTGGTGGATACCAAATATGAATTCGGAAAGCACAACGGTGAAATCTACTTGATGGACGAAATCCATACTCCGGACTCCAGCCGTTATTTCTATTCTGAAGGCTACCAGGAACGCTTCGAAAAAGAAGAACCGCAGAAACAGTTGTCTAAAGAATTCGTACGCGAATGGCTGATGGCCAACGGATTCCAAGGTAAGGAAGGACAGCAGGTTCCTGAAATGACTCCGGCTATCGTAGAATCTATCAGCGACCGCTACATTGAACTGTACGAACACATCACTGGCGAAAGCTTCGTGAAAGGTGAAACAGAAGACCTGACCAAACGTATCGAAAAGAACGTAACAGATTATTTGACTCTTTAATATCCCTATCTCCCTTTAAGGCGGCTCGTGCTGCCTTAAAGGGAGATTCAAAATTTATCCCATCCTAATATTTTTCGCATGTCTCACTATCCACAAGAAAAAATCAAGCCATATAATGAAGATGAGGGCAAGGCTGCTCAGGTAGAGAAAATGTTCGACCATATCGCCCCGGCCTACGACAACCTGAACCACCTGATGTCATGGGGAATCGACAAAAGCTGGAGAAGAAAGGCCATCCGCCTGCTGAAGCCCTACCACCCGCAACGCATCATGGACGTGGCTACCGGAACGGGAGACTTTGCCATTCAGGCCTGCCAGATGCTGCAACCTGCCGAACTGATTGGTACGGACATTTCGGAAGGCATGATGAACGTAGGACGGGAAAAAGTGAAACAGCTGGGACTGGACAAGCAGATTTCTTTTGCGAAAGAGGACTGTACGGCTTTGTCGTTCCCAGACAACCGGTTCGATGCCATTACCGTGGCATTCGGCATCCGTAATTTTGAACACTTGGACCTCGGCCTGAAAGAAATGTACAGGGTACTGGTTCCCGGAGGACATCTGGTCATCCTGGAGCTGTCGGAACCGGAACATTTCCCCATGAAACAAGGATATGCAGTTTACTCCAAGGTGGTGATACCTGCACTGGGAAGACTGCTGTCGAAAGACCGTAGTGCCTATACTTATCTTCCTGAATCCATCAAGGCTTTCCCCCAAGGAGAAATCATGCAGGAAATTATCCGGAAAGCCGGCTTCAGCCAGGTAGAATTCAAGCGCCTGACAATGGGTACTTGCACACTCTATTTCGCTACCAAATAACTAAATTCTTTGAACCTTATGAAAAAATTTGGCTTAATCGGCTATCCGCTCGGACACTCATTCTCCAGAAATTTTTTCAATGAGAAGTTCCATTCCGAGAATATTGATGCCGAATATGTGAACTTTGAAATTCCAAGCATTGATGAACTTCCGCACATCATTCAGGCAAATCCTTCGCTTGCAGGACTGAATGTGACTATCCCTTACAAAGAGAAAGTTATTTCCTATCTGGACGAACTGGATAAGGATGCACGCGAAATCGGAGCGGTGAACGTAATTAAAGTGGAACACACCAAGGGAGGCACCAAACTGAAAGGATATAATTCGGACATTATCGGGTTTGTGCGTTCCATCGAAGCGCTGCTGGAACCTTATCACAAGAAGGCATTGATCTTGGGTACCGGAGGAGCTTCTAAAGCCATTCATCAAGGACTGAAGCAACTGGGACTGGAGGTGCTGTTCGTTTCACGCAACAAGCACAATGACATGACCATTACTTACGAAGAAATTACACCTGAAATCATGCAGGAATACAAGGTGATTGTCAACTGCACACCGGTGGGCATGTATCCGAAAGCGGATGAATGTCCGAATATTCCGTATGAACTGCTGACTCCCCAGCACTTGCTGTATGACTTGCTGTACAACCCCAACACCACGCTTTTCATGAAAAAAGGCAGCGACCAGGGAGCCATCGTAAAGAATGGACTGGAAATGCTCCTGCTACAGGCTTTTGGAGCTTGGGACATCTGGAACAGCTAAACATTTATCCTACATGACACTGAAGAAAAAAATTGGCTGGACAGCAGGAATTCTGCTTGTACTGATAGTGGGTATTTGCATAGGAGGAAGCCTTTACCTGATAGACTTTTCACTCCGCCCGGAAAACCGGGGAAAGAATATGGAGGAATCTGAAGCGTTCATGCGAACTGAATATCCGCAGATTGTTCCCTGGCTGGACAGCCTGCAACAGCATCATGCCCTGCGGGATACGTTTATCACCGCACCAGACGGCATCCGGATGCATGCGTTTTATGCACGTGCTTCCCGCCCTACCCGACGTACGGCCATCATCGTACACGGATATACAGACAATGCCATCCGCATGTTCCATATCGGCTACCTCTATAACCACTCGCTGGATTACAACATTCTGCTGCCCGACCTGCGTTACACGGGACTGACAGAAGGAGATGCCATACAGATGGGCTGGCTCGACAGAAAGGATGTGTTGCAATGGATTGATACAGCTCCGGCTTTGTTTGGCGACTCGCTGAAGGCGGTGGTTCACGGTATTTCGATGGGGGCTGCCACCACAATGATGGTGTCGGGAGAAAAAACACCTGAATACATCACCTGCTTTGTGGAAGACTGTGGCTATACCAGCGTGTGGGACCAGTTCAGCAAAGAGTTGAAAGGCCTTTTCGGACTCCCCCCCTTCCCGTTGCTCTATACGGCCAGCTGGATTTGCCAACTCCAGAACGGATGGAACTTTCAGGAGGCGTCTGCCCTCTCGCAAGTAGCTCGCTGTACGAAGCCCATGCTCTTCATCCATGGCGACAACGATGATTTTGTACCCACATGGATGGTACACAAGGTGTATGCCGCCAAGCCTTCTCCTAAGGAAATCTGGATTACAGAAGGCGTAGATCACGCACATTCCTACAAATTGTATCCGGATGAGTACACAGAAAAGGTAAAAGCGTTTACTGACAAATATGTTCGCTGAAACAGATAAAAACAAACCGGGTGTTTCAACTTGCCCAATGAAACACCCGGTTTGTTTTTATTCCTTCTATAATATATAGGCACTTATGCCTGAAGTTCTTCGCATTCTTTCAACCACAATGCAGCACTGGCATCACTCGGCATACGCCAGTCTCCTCGCGGACTCAAAGATACGGAACCAACTTTCGGCCCATCGGGCAAGCAGGAACGCTTGAACTGTTGCGCAAAGAAACGGCGATAGAAGTTGGTAAGCCACTTCTTGATAGTCGTGCTGTCGTACACCCCACGGAAGGCAATCTCGGCCAGATAGAAAATCTTTGCCGGACGGAAACCAAAGCGCAGGAAATGGAAGAGGAAGAAATCGTGCAATTCATACGGTCCGACCAGATCTTCTGTTTTCTGCTTGATGTTGCCGTTCTCATCGGCCGGAATCAGTTCCGGGCTGATAGGTGTATCGATAATATCCAGCAAGGTGTTTCGTGAAAGCGTATCTACACCGGTCTGGGCCACCCAGTTTACCAAGTAGCGAACCAGGGTTTTAGGAATGCTGGCATTTACTCCATACATGGACATGTGGTCACCATTGTACGTAGCCCATCCCAAAGCAAGCTCTGAAAGGTCACCGGTACCGATTACCAGTCCGCCAATCTTGTTGGCATAATCCATCAATATCTGGGTTCTCTCTCTGGCTTGACCGTTTTCGTAGGTCACATCATGCACGGACATATCCTGACCTATATCCTGGAAATGCTGGATGCAGGCATCCTTTATACTGATTTCTTTCGTAGTAACCTGCAGAGAACTCATCAGTGAAAGTGCATTGTGGTAGGTACGGTCTGTGGTACCGAAGCCCGGCATGGTGACTCCCACAATACCTTTACGAGACAGATTCAACTTATCAAAGGTCTTGACACAAACCAAAAGCGCCAAGGTAGAATCCAGTCCACCGGAGATACCTAACACCACCGTCTTACAATTGGTGTGTACCAAGCGCTTGGCCAGTCCGGCTACCTGAATAGAGAAAATCTCCTCGCAACGTTCGTCCAGCTGGCGTTCACCAGAAGGCACAAACGGATGAGGTTCTACCGAACGGGTAAGAGTCAAATCGCGGGAAGCAACAAGTGCGGTAGAGATATGCTGCATAGGATGCTGGTCACGATACATACGTACGCTGCTGGAGAAAGTGGTATTCGTCAGACGTTCTCCTCTCAAACGCTCCACATCTATCTCGCTGACCACAAGCTGCTCTTCAAATGAGAAACGGTCGGAAGCGGCAAGCAGGCTTCCATTCTCGTAAATCAATGCGTTTCCAGCAAAAACCACATCAGTGGTAGATTCCCCGAAACCGCAGGATGAAAATACATATCCAGCCAGACAACGAGCTGACTGCTGTGCCAACAACGAACGGAGATACTGATGCTTGCTGATATTTTCGGTATCGGCAGACAGGTTGAAGATAATCTCCGCGCCTTTCAGAGCCAGTGCAGAGCTGGGAGGAACAGGTGCCCATACATCCTCACACAACTCAATTCCGAAACATACATCCGGTGTATCGAACAGCAGGTTTGTACCCATCGGCACCACCTGACCACACAAACGTACATTCATGGAATCCGGATGGGCCACAGCAGAAGTAAACCAGCGTTTCTCGTAGAATTCTTTATAATTAGGCAGATAAGTCTTAGGCACAATACCCAGAATCTTACCTTTCTGAAAAACCACGGCACAGTTCATCAGCGTGGAATTGACCACGACCGGCATACCGACAATGGAAATAATGTCCAGCTGACGGGTATTATTGACAATCTGCATCAAAGCCAGTTCAGCCTGCTCAAGCAATAAACTTTGCGCAAACAAATCTCCACAGGAATATCCTGTCAGGTTCAATTCCGGAAAAACAATAATCTGAATCCCCTTTCCATCGGCTATTACAATCTGTTTTTCCGTCTGTTGTGCATTGAATTTGCAGTCGGCTACTTTCACTGCAGGAACGGCAGCCGCTACTTTTACAAAACCAAATCTCATATAAATTTGTTATATATAAATAGATATGCAAAAATAAACAGAATATTTGAACATCTACACAGAATAAAGAGGGAGATTTTAAAGAAAAGGCATAAAGCAAAAAAAATAAAAAACAGAGGAGAGTATTTGTGGTTATAAAAAATCTTTGTATATTTGCCTTCGAATTAGAATTGTAACAATTACATAATTGAAAATAGATATGACAGCATACGAATACTTGCTCAGTTACCACATCAAGCCGTCTGTACAACGCATCGCCATCATGGACTATCTGTTGAACCATAAGACACATCCATGTATCGATGAGATATATACAGCTTTGTGCAAGGAAATCCCCACGCTCTCTAAAACAACGGTATATAATACGCTGAAGTTGTTTGTAGAACACGGTGCGGCCAAAATGCTGACCATAGATGAAAAAAATGCCTGCTTTGACGGAGATGTGCATCCGCATGCGCATTTTCAATGCAAGGTCTGCAATAAAATCTACGATGTGGAGATTCCACAGAACCTCAGTGAGGCAGAACCTTTCCGCAAAGAAGGTTTTATCGTGGAAGAAGTGCATCAGTATTATAAGGGAGTTTGCCCCGAATGTGCTGAAAAAGGATTGATGAATAACTAAGAATTAACTTATTAATATTATAACTAACTACTTAAAATTTTTGACTTATGAAAAAGTTTATCTGTACAGTTTGTGGTTACATTTACGAAGGTGAAACAGCTCCTGAAAAGTGTCCGTTGTGTAAAGCTCCTGCTTCTAAATTCAAAGAAATGGAAGAAGCTGAAGGTGGTTTGCAGTTTGTAGACGAACACGTAATCGGCGTAGCTAAAGGTTGCGACGACGAAATGATCAAAGACCTGAACAACCACTTCATGGGCGAATGTACTGAAGTTGGTATGTACCTGGCTATGAGCCGTCAGGCTGACCGCGAAGGCTATCCTGAAGTAGCA
>ULZG01056349.1_pt1 | contig 50661 bp, 49 predicted proteins | sample 1962881 | NCBI WGS metagenome assembly ULZG01 (sample SAMEA4835883, study PRJEB28245) | human gut metagenome | biome: gut microbiome; material: fecal sample | place: Denmark | collected 2008 | reverse complement strand
GATTTACAGTCTGCCCCATTTGGCCACTCTGGTAACCACCCAATCCTTTTAGTAAATGTATCGTTTAGATACTGAAGAAAAACTGCGTTCAGGTTTTCTGTTTGTTTGAGCCTCTTGTCGGATTCGAACCAACGACCCCGAGATTACAAATCACGTGCTCTGGCCAACTGAGCTAAAGAGGCAAATCCTTGCAGCCGTTTAAGATTGCATTTAGGACATGTTCTAAAACGGCTGCAAAGATACGACTTATTTTTTATTCACCAAAACTTTTCGGCTTTTTTTTTACATCTTGCGTGTTTTTTCCTTAAATTTAGTAAGTTGCACCTTCATTGCATCTACACAGAGATCAATGCCTTCTTCGAAGGTGTCGCATGTTTTCTCAACGAAGAGTTTCTGTCCTGGAACGGTTACTTCAAGACTTGTCTCCTTGTTCTGCGCAGTGGCTGGCTTCACTACTTTAAGCTGCACTTCTGCGTTGCTAATATCCTCGAATGTCTTCTCAAGCTTTGCAACTTTCTTCTCGATGAAATCCTGTAGTTTTTCGGTAGCGTCAAAGTGAATTGACTGAATTTTTACGTTCATAGTGTCCTCCTTTTCTTTGTTTAAGGTCATTTGTGTTACTATATATATAATTAAGGTGTATCACTCTTGCGGTGTACCGCTTCGTGGATGCGCCTCACTATACGCTTGCTTTAGTTGCTCGAACGAGGTGTGGGTGTATATTTCGGTGGTTGACAAACGTTCGTGCCCGAGCAGCTTTTGCACGTTCTCGATATTAGCTCCATTATTGAGCATAGCGGTGGCGAAGGTATGACGCAGCACGTGCGGCGAGCGTTTCTTCAAATTGGTCACAGTGGAGAGTTGCCGTCTCACTATCTCGCGCACCTGAGGGTTAGTCATGCGTCCACCTCGCTGTGTACGAAAGAGTGCTGTGGTGTTTTTGTGCGCCACCTCCGCATCGCGCAATGCTGTGTATGAGCGAAGTGCTTCGGCAAGCTCACTGCCGAATGGTATGGCTCGCTGCTTATTGCCCTTGCCATGTACGCGTATCTCGCTGCGTACATAGTCTACCGAGCTATCGTTGAGCGAGGTGAGTTCTGAAAGACGCATACCCGTTTCGTAAAACATGAGCACTATTGTGCGTTCGAGTTGCGCTTCGTACGTGTCACCCCACTCCGTATGGTCGAGCAATTGATCCATCTGCTCTTCTCTGACGAACTGTGGCAATGGTCTGTCGGTCTTTGGACGATAGACTATGTGTGCCGGATCGTGCTCTACATATCCTCTTGCAAGGAGATAGCGGTAGTAGGTCTTCAGTGCACTGAGTCGGCGTGCCACTGATGTGGCGCGATTGCCTTGTTCGAGCATATACTCCATCCAGTCGCGCACTATATCCGTATCCACCGTTGCGAATGTCAATTCGCTATCGAGTGTGCTGAAATAACATTCGAATGCTTCAAGATCGCGACGATAACTCTCCACTGTATTCTCCGAGCGATTGCGCTCGTAGCGCAGATAGTCGAGAAAGCCGTCAATACCTTTTTGCATATCGTTTTGTTTTTCGCTACGAATATACGATGAATTTTTATTATTCGCAAGTTTTCGTTCGTATTTTTTCGTTTTTTCACGTTTTATGAGGTGTTTTGATACCTATTCGTCGCACTTTGCACCTCACGGGGTGTATATTACCTCTCCAGATGTGCACATATTTAATAGAAAACGAATTTTACTGTGAGACTCACGACAAACACAAAACGGCAATAGCTGCTCATTAACGAACTGCTATTGCCGTCATCTGCTTGCCCTACTTTTAACAAAAGTGGGTTAGCATGTGTATTTTTGAATGATTATATGTCTGAGTGTGTACACCTCCTGGTTCATCCGACTGCGCTCACCCCAAAGCGTGCGCGTCATATTAAATGTTAGTCGAAATGGGGAGATTACTCCTCGTTAGCACGGAGCTGCTGTACGTAGATAGCGTGCTCCATCTTGAGTCTCTTAAGTACAGAAGGCTTGTTGTACTGCTGACGAGCGCGAAGTTCCTTCACGACGCCTGTCTTCTCAAACTTTCTCTTAAACTTCTTGAGTGCTCTTTCGATGTTCTCACCGTCTTTTACCTGTACAATAATCATTTTTGTTTCTTTTAATTTAAATAGTTATACATTATTACCTGTGGCACTATACCACTAAAGCGGGTGCAAAGTTACTGATTATTTGCTGATTAGCCAAATTTTTCGCAATATTTTTGTTTAAAACGTTAAAAGGCAGCAAGCATTCCTTTCGGAGTTCTTGCTGCCTTTTGTCGTCACAAGTCTGCGTGCGACACGCGCAGTCTGCCATTCCCTAACGGGCGCAGCCGACTACTTTCCGTGGTGCTCGTCAGATACAGTCAACTTCTTGCGGCCATGTGCGCGGCGAGAAGCCAATACGCGACGACCATTCTTTGTAGCCATACGCTCACGGAAACCATGCTTGTTTACGCGGCGACGATTGTGCGGCTGAAATGTTCTTTTCATTGTCTTATTTTTATTTATTTGTTATTATTCACACTTTTGGGTTGCAAAATTACTCATATTTTTTTAAACAACAAAGAGTTGAGCGTTTTTTAGCTGCATTTTTTAGTTTTTTCTACACTTTTCCACCTTATTAGCTCGTCTATGTCTCATAAAAGTCATACCACACGTATGTTTTCTTCGTTTTCATGCCCGATTTAGCAAATAAAGATGTGTTAGAATAAAAAAAACAGATAAGCTTGCATTTTTGTGCATGATTTTCAGTAACTTTGCAACGATTTTTGGGAAACAATACAATAATATAAATAAAAATAGCAATGATTAACTCACAAGACATCAAGATGGGAACTTGCATCCGTATGGACGGCAAGCTCTTCTTCGTAATCGACTTCCTTCATGTAAAGCCAGGTAAGGGTAACACTTTCATGCGCGTTAAGTTGAAGAACGTTGTTGACGGTCGCGTGTTGGAGCGTCGCTTCGACATCAGCGAGAAACTTGAGGACGTACGCGTAGAGCGCCGTCCGTACCAGTACCTCTACAAGGAGGGCGACGACTATATCTTCATGAACCAGGAGACTTACGATCAGATTCCTATCGCTGGCAACCTCATCACTGGTGTTGACTTCATGAAGGAGAGCGACATCGTTGAGGTCGTTTCTGACGCTTCTACAGAGACTGTGCTCTTCGGCGAAATGCCGGTTAAGACTAACCTCCGCGTTACTCACTCTGAGCCGGGCATCAAGGGCGATACTGCTACAAACACTCTCAAGCCGGCAACTCTCGAGACTGGCGTAGAGATTCGCGTGCCTCTCTTCGTTAACGAAGGCGACCTCGTCCAGGTTGACACACGCGACGGTAGCTACCTGCAGCGCGTTAAGGAGTAATCCTTATCGAGCAACAGAATAAGAAATAGTAAAGAGTAAAAAAGTAAAAAGCATTGGGGATAACGGCTAACGCGCCCTCATCGTGCTCTTTACTTTTTTACTCTTTTTCGTTTCTTGCCAACTCGTCAACTTGCCAACTCGTCAACTATAAAGAAATGAAATACAGCATAATTATTCCCGTTTACAATCGTCCGGACGAAGTGGACGAATTGCTCGAAAGCCTCACACACCAGTCGGAGACCGACTTTGAGGTGGTAGTGGTAGAGGACGGTTCTGCCGTGCCTTGTCAGGAGGTGTGCGAGAAGTACGCGCAGCAACTCAACATCCAGTATTTCACTAAACCCAACTCCGGACCTGGACAGACACGCAACTACGGCGTGGAGCGTGCGCAGGGCGACTACGTGCTTATCCTCGACTCCGACGTTGTACTGCCCGAGGGCTATCTGGCTGCCGTGTCAGCCGAGCTGCAGCGCGAGCCTGCCGATGCCTTTGGCGGTCCGGACAGCTCTCACCCGTCGTTCACCGACACGCAGAAAGCCATATCCTACTCCATGACCTCGTTCTTCACCACCGGTGGCATACGCGGCGGAAAGAAGAAGCTCGACAAGTTCTACCCACGCTCGTTCAACATGGGCGTGCGACGCGACCGATACATGGAGCTGGGCGGATTCTCGAAGATGCGCTTCGGCGAGGACATCGACTTCTCCATACGTATCTTCAAAGCCGGACTGCGCTGCCGACTCTTCCCCGAGGCATGGGTGTGGCACAAGCGCCGCACCGACCTGCGCAAGTTCTTCCGACAGGTGTACAACTCGGGCATCGCACGCATCAATCTTTACAAGAAATACCCCGAGTCGCTGAAGCTGGTGCACATGCTGCCTATGGTGTTCACCGTGGGCGTACTCTCCATGCTCGCGCTCTGCATCGTGCTGCTCGCACTCTGCCCCACTTTGGCGTGGCTGCCACTCGTGCCGCTCGCGCTCTACTCGCTCCTCATCTGCATCGACTCGGCTCGCCTCAACCGCAGCTTGAAGATTGGTGTGCAGAGCATCGCTGCTGCCTACGTGCAGCTCATGGGCTACGGCTTCGGCTTCATCGAGGCATGGTGGAAACGCTGCGTACGAGGTAAGTCGGAATTCGCAGCGTTCGAGAAAAACTTTTACAAATAAAAATTTCCTCCCACAGATTGTCTTGGTGCGGTGCGTCTCCCACAGATTGCACAGATGCACACAAATGTAGCTTCAGGGGGTGCAGCGGTCTCCGCTGCACCAACAAAACAGATGGTACTATCATCTTGGTCGGTGCAGCAGAGACTGCTGCACCCCCTTGAAAGACACCCTGACTATCCGTGGGAGAACCTTCCATATTATCCTTCTATTAAACAAACAACCTATGAACGACATAAGCAACAAGAGTAATCATAACTCTCAACTCTCAACTCTCAATTCTCAACTAAAAAACAATTCTCAACTAAAAAACAATTCTCAACTAAAGATATCCGACCTCTCCGAAGCCGACCGCCCTCGCGAGAAGCTGCGCGACCGCGGAACTGAAGCACTTTCCGATGCCGAACTATTAGCTATTCTCATCGGTTCGGGCAGCACGAGCGAGAGTGCCGTAGCACTGATGCAACGCATACTTAGTGCCTGCGACAACAACCTCAACACGCTTGGCAAACGCTCGCTGCACGAACTGATGCAGTATAAGGGTATCGGCGAAGCAAAGGCGATAACCATCATTGCTGCCTGCGAACTCGGCAAGCGACGCCAGGCGGCGAAGGCTGCTGAACGCCCTGACATGGGGTCGGCACAGGCGGTGTACGAGTATATGCACCCGAAGATGCAGGACCTCGACACCGAGGAGGCATGGGTGCTACTGATGAATCAGCGTTTCCGACTCATCAAGGCGGTGCGGCTCTCGCACGGTGGACTCACCGAGACTGCCGTCGACGTGCGCGTCATCCTGCGCGAGGCACTGCTCGCCAACGCCACCACGCTAACGCTCATTCACAACCACCCAAGCGGCAACGCACGCCCCTCTGGCGACGACGACCGCATCACGCACAAACTGAAGACTGCGTGCGATGCCATGCGCCTCTACCTCATCGACCACCTCATCGTCACCGACGGCAATTACTATAGCTACGCCGAAGAGGGAAAGATTTGACAGCTCATGTATAAAACAAATGCTTCTATGTAACAGCACTAAACGCACGTTACATAGAAGCATTTGTTTTTTAGTTAAAGAAAGTATCAGCCTTTGCAGTTCGACTTCTTCATCCACACCACAAACCACACGGCGGCAACGACGAGTGCGGTTGCGCCGACGCCGTAGCCCACGGTGTATGGCAAGCCGAGCGCAGTCTTCGACACCATGAAGAAGGTGGTGCAGACGCAAGTCATAAAGAGGGCTGGCACGAGCGTTATGACGTAAGGCTTTCTCTCGCGAACGAGATAAACAGTGATGGTCCAAAGGGCGAAGACAGAAAGCGTCTGGTTAGCCCATCCGAAGTACTGCCATATGGTATTGAAGCCGTCGGGGTTCTCCATCTGCCAAACGAGCATGGCGAACGATGCAGCGAAGAGCGGCACGCAGATGTACAGACGGTTCTTCTTTGCACGCTGACTGAGTTTCAGCGCCTGAGCGATGATAAGACGGGCAGAACGGAACGCTGTGTCGCCACTTGTTATCGGGGCAGCAACCACGCCGAGCATGGCGAGTACGCCGCCCACGATGCCGAGCCAGTCTTTGCAGACAAGGTTCACAACGACGGGTGCCGACGTATGCAGTCCGTTAGCCATGGTTCCACCAATCTGAGCGTATCCAGGCTGCGGAGCGTCGTAGAAGAACCACATCGACACCGTAGCCCACACGAGTGCCACGAGTCCTTCCGTAATCATTGCGCCGTAGAAGATTGGCCTACCCTTGCGTTCCGACGTGAGACAGCGAGCCATAAGCGGACTCTGCGTGGCGTGGAAACCACTGATAGCACCGCAGGCGATGGTGATGAACAGACACGGGAATATATTGTCGGTGAACGAAGCTGGGTCGGCAGCCTTACCCATATTGCCCACGCCATCCCACAGTTCGGGCAGTGCAGGCCACTTCACGAACAGCACAGCCATCAGTGCCACAGCCATGAACAGCAGCGAGAATGAGAAGAGCGGGTATATCTTACCGATAATCTTGTCGATAGGTAGCATCGTCGCCACTACGTAATAGATGAAGATGATGGTTATCCACATGGTTGTCGAACCGCTTATGCCATGCAATATCTCGGCTGGGCTATACACGAACACCGTGCCGAGCATAATGAGCAGGAAGACAGCGAACACCAACAACACCTTAGATGCGGCTCCGCCGAGATAGCGCCGAACGAGTTCGGGCAGGTCGCAACCACCGTTGCGCATAGAGAGCATACCCACGAAATAGTCGTGTACGGCACCAGCGAAGATGCAGCCGAAGATTATCCAGAGATATGCCGCGGGTCCGAACTTTGCGCCCATGATTGCACCGAATATAGGTCCAGTACCGGCTATGTTAAGGAACTGTATCATAAACACCTTCCAATAAGGCATCGCGACATAGTCCAAGCCATCGGCTTGCGCCACAGCTGGCGTAACACGGTCGTCGGGTACGAAGATGCGCTCCACGAAGCGTCCATAGACAAGGTAGCCCAACACGAGGGCTGCCAGACTGATTAGGAATGTAATCATTTTTATTTAGTTATTTTGGTTACGTTATGCGCTGCAAAAGTATAGTTTTTTATCGTAACCGAGTAAGAAATACGATATTATTACTGCCGTAAAATTCGTTATTCGGATTATTTTCCTTAAATTTGCAATAATATATAGTATGTATATAACAAGCTAAAGATTTAAAGCAATGACACAGGAAGAAAAAACACATATAGAAGAACGCATCGTCGATGTGCTCAAGACGGTGTACGACCCCGAAATACCGGTGAACATCTACGACCTCGGACTCATCTACAAGATTGACGTGCAGGACGACGGCAACGTAGACATCGACATGACCTTCACCGCACCAACATGCCCCGCCGCCGACTTCATCCTTGAGGACGTGCGACAGAAGGTCGACTCGCTCGAGCAGGTGAAGTCTGCCAACGTAAACCTCGTCTTCGAGCCGGTTTGGGACCAAAGCATGATGACGGAGGAGGCAAGGGTTGAGCTTGGATTCGACTAATCGCCGTTGGCAATGTGTAATGTTGAGTGTTGAATGTGGAATGATTGCCTGCGGCAATGTAAAGTGAGAACACTCAACATTCCACACTCAACATTCAACACTCCACATTCAACACTCCACATTCAACATTCTACACTATGAAAAATGTATATTTCCTTAGCGATGCCCACCTCGGGTCGTGGGCCATCGACCATGGTCGCACGCAGGAGCGTCGACTCGTGAGGTTTCTCGACTCGATAAAGACAAAGGCACGTGCCGTCTACCTGCTGGGCGATATGTTCGACTTCTGGTGCGAGTGGCGCTACGTTGTGCCGAAGGGCTACACGCGCTTTCTGGGCAAGCTCTCGGAGCTGACCGACATGGGCGTGGAGGTGCACTACTTCACCGGTAACCACGACATCTGGACCTACGGCTACCTCAAAGAGGAGTGTGGCCTTATCGTGCACACCAAACCCGAGACGGTAGAGATCTACGACAAGGTGTTCTACATAGCGCACGGCGACGGACTGGGCGACCCCGACCGCCGCTTCAAGTTCATAAAGCGCGTATTCCACAACCGCACGTGCCAGGTGCTGTTCAACACGCTGCACCCACGCTGGGCTATGTGGTTCGGACTAACCTGGGCGAAGCACTCGCGTCTGAAGCGTGCCGACGGCAAGGAACCGCCGTACATGGGTGAGGACCGCGAGCACCTCGTGCTCTTTGCAAAGCAGTACATGAAGACACACAACGATGTCGACTACTTCATGTTCGGACACCGACACATAGAGCTCGACCTTTTCCTCTCTAAAAAGACGCGCATGATGATTCTCGGCGACTGGATCACGCAGTTCACCTACGCCGTGTTCGACGGCGAGCACATGTTCCTTGAGGAGTATGTGGAGGGCGAGAGCCAGCCGTAAGCAGGAGATTCGGCGTAGAAGGATGCACTCATAGCAGGATATATAAAGACATGAAAAAGGGCAAAACTCACGATTGGTGAGTTTTGCCCTTTTTGTATTTTAGGAGGTTATGGCATCCTGCCATAACCACGCTGCCTATAGCGTGGATGCGTGAATATGGAAACTTGCCATAACCACGTCGCCTATAGCGTGGGTGCGTGGGTATGGCAGGGATGCCATACCCTCCTTTTTACTTGCGGAACTTCTCTGCCTGCTGCTGAATGAGCGCAGCGTCGTTGAAGTAGTCGATCTGCATTGCGCGGCGCACCTCGTCCATTGTCTGAGCGGCTGTCTCGCGCGCAGCCTCCGAACCCTTGCGCAGGATGTTGTAGATTTCGGGAATATCCTTCTCGTACTCGGCGCGACGCTCACGAATAGGCTCGAGCATCTTGTTGAGCACGTTGTTGAGGAACTTCTTTGTTGTGCCGTCGCCGATGCCGCCACGCACGTAGTGGTCCTTCAGCTCATCGAGTGTCTTGTACTCGGGCCAGAACTCGGCGAAGTCGTCGGGCGTGCTGAATGCCTCAAGATATGTGAACACGGCGTTGCCTTCGAGGTTGCCCGGCTCGTCCATGCTCATGCGCGGCGCACCGTTCGACATCTTCTTCACCTTCTTCCACACCTCAGCAGCCGAGTCAGAAAGGTAGATGCAGTTGCCGAGCGACTTCGACATCTTCTCCTTGCCGTCGGTGCCTGGCAGGCGGCGTGCCGTAGCGTTCTCGGGCAGCATGATCTCCGGCTCCACGAGCACCTCGCTGTATGTCTGGTTGAAGCGACGCACGAGCTCGCGTGTCACCTCAATCATCGGTTCCTGGTCTTCGCCTGCAGGCACGGTTGTAGCCTTGAACAGAGCGATGTCGGCAGCCTGGCTCACAGGGTAGCAGAAGAAGCCGAGTGGAATGTTAGCCTCGAAGTTGCGCATCTTTATCTCGGTCTTCACGGTCGGGTTGCGCTGCACGCGCGACACGGTGATGAGGTTCATCAGATATGTAGTAAGCTCGGCGAGCTCCGGTATCTGACTCTGTATGAAGAGTGTGCACTTCTCGGGGTCGAGACCCGCCGAGAGGTAGTCGAGCGCCACCTCGATGATGTTCTGGCGAATCTTTTCGGGGTTGTCTGCATTGTCGGTGAGAGCCTGCACGTCAGCCATGAAGACGAACATACGGTCGAAATCGCCAGCGTTCTGCAGTTCGACGCGGCGGCGGAGCGAGCCAACGTAGTGACCCAAGTGGAGCTTACCTGTTGGACGGTCGCCCGTAAGAATTATCTTTCCCATATCTTGTTTATTTTTATTTCCTGTTTGTTTTTGTTTCCTATCAACCTACAAAGGTACATTATTTATAGGAATTGGGCAAACAGTTTGCGGTTTATCACAACGATTGGGGTTGTTTTTAGTTATAGTGGTTTTATACACATGCAAAGTTACAAAACATTAATCATATAAAGCCGTTTTCTGCACGTCAAAAGTTCGCCACAAACCATCCGCGTCGGTCGATACGGATGTCTGCGTCGGTCGATGCGGACATCTGCGTCGGTCGGTGCGGATGTCTGCGTCGGTCGATACGGACGTCTGCGTCGGTCGGTGCGGACGTCTGCGTCGGTCGATACGAACTGAAAAACACATAGTCTTGAGTCGTAAAACACAAAAAAAAGTAAAATAAAAGTTCTATGTTTACATAATTATATATATATTTGCATCTGACTAATGTAATGTTTAAACATATCCTATAACAAACCAACAACTCATAAAAACTATTAATAATTAAACAAAGACAGCTTATGAAAAAGCTATTACTAACACTACTATTTGGTGCATCGTGTATGCTGCCTGCTTCGGCAGCCAAATACATGACCCTTGTCTTTGCTGACGGCAGCGAGCAGAGTTTGCTGCTCAGTTCCGAGCCAGACGTATCGTTAACCAGAACTATGTTGTATGTGCGTTTTAATAACCCACAAGCCGGACAGACAGATCTCAAATTCAACAAACAGAATGTGAAGAAATACTTCTTCTCTGACGAGGCTACAGATGTCGAGTCTGTAGCCGACACACAGACGGGCATGAACGTTCAGGGCAACCGCATCGTTGTGCGTGGGGCTAAAGGTGCTGTGGGCGTGTTCCGCACCGACGGCACGCAGGTGCAGACTGTGGTAAAGGCTGACGGTGACACTGTTGTCATTGAACTCGACAATCTCGCCAACGGCACATACATAGTACGTGCCGGAAAGAATGTTGTAAAAATAGCTAAAAACTAAATGCCTATATGATTATGAAAAACAATAAATCTGCATTTTGCGCTATCGCCGTCTCTGCCATGCTCGGAATGGGTGCAATAGAGGCAAACGCACAACAAACCAGATACAAAGGAACGGTGACTATACACCAAAAGGATGGCACAAAGACAAGTATTGAAGAATCTGACTTAAAACGCATATCAAACAGAATGAACTATGTGTGCGCAGACACATGGTCAACCAGTCCACAAACGTACACGAATGTAGACCACGTATCGTTCGATTGGATTGCACAGGAAGTTGGAAACATCAGCCTCAACTACAAGAGAGATATTTCAGCAGATGAACTAAAGCAGGCTGTTAAAGAAATGCGTACCCAACTGGGTTCTGCGCTTAAGGCTGTATACGGTATGCGTGGTGGTAAAGATGGTAACCCGCCTGCTGCACATGGTTATCAGTTCTGTTATACATTCGGTCCCGACTGCTACGTACAGTATTTCTGCGTACCTCATTATGACTTCCCGTACTCTAACTTCACACTGCGATCTACATACGACTTGTGTAAGGGCTCAATCGGTGGTCCTGGTGCAGGTTTCAGTGCGATGAAGTATGATATGGCTCCTACTCTGAACGCAGAGAAGATCGACTATATGCCAGAGATTAAAGCCATCTATCTCATACTCTTCAACTACTCGACTATCGAGAACGTAGACCTCTTCGGTCCGATGCCTTATTACGACCATAAGACTATTCGTGAGGAGTCACCATTCGTGTACGACAGAGCGAAAGATATCTACTATCAAGTCAAAGCCGATATAGATGCCGCCATCGAGTGCTTCAAATATTACAAAGACCACCGCTCTGAAGCTTATAAAAAGCAAATTGGAAGTACTATCAAGAGCCGTGTACAGTTGCTCTCTTCTGACTATGCTGACCCTTCAGACCTCAGTGTGTGGATTCGCTTTGCCAACTCATTGAAGCTGCGCATGGCGATACACATGAGCAAAGTGGAGCCAGCAACTGCCAAGCAGTGGGCTGAGGAAGCTGTAGCAGGCGGTGTAATTGAGAATGAGGCTGACGAGATTGGATTATTCCCATCTCTTTTGGGTAGTGCTCATCCACTTATTGAGATTATGGGTTGGAATGATATCGTCATGGGTGCTTCGTTCATTAATCTGCTTCAGAACCTCGACCACCCATACATGAAGTATCTCTTCACAAAGAACAGCATAGCTTTGGAAAAGAGCAAGCAGGCTGTTTCTGGTACATCAGCTCCTGCCGTTACTCCTAAGGGAAGTGTATATGTAGGTATGCGTAATGGTGTTACTCCAGGTATCGATCAGACTGCAGATGCTAACCCATACGTAGGCTATTCTATGCTTGATAGGACTTATTTCGCCGAGTGTAATCCTCCGCTCTACCTTATGAAGGTTTCTGAGGTTAACTTCCTCCGTGCCGAGGGCGCACTCCGTGGCTGGAACATGGGTGGTACAGCACAGAGCTTCTACGAGCAAGGCATCCGCACCGCCTATCTTGAGGATCGTAATTTCCCAATAAAGAAGTATGTGAATTACGTTGACGACTATCTGAATGTAGTGGCTCCGAAGGGCATCTCATACGTAGACCCACAAGGTTTGACACCCGACATGCCAAGCGTAACGAAGATTGGTGTGAAGTGGAACGAGGGCGACTCTAAGGAGACAAAACTCGAGAAGATTATCACGCAGAAGTACATCGCTTCGTTCCCGTATAGCTACGAATCGTGGGTTGACCTCCGCCGCACTGGCTATCCGAAGCTCTTCCCTATCCTCAACACCGAGCATAGCGACGGAACAATAAAATCTGGCGACCCGAAGGTGCAGACGGCAGACAACATCATGCGCCGCATTCCATGGGTATCTGACGACCCACAGACGAAGGAGGACATCAAAGCCACTGGCATACCGGCACTCAGCGAAGACACAAACAACAAGCCGGCTACCGACACCCAGATGCAACGCCTGTGGTGGGACGTTGACGCACCCAACTTCTAAAAGCTTGGCTCGCACATAATATTAAACAGAAAAGAGCAGAACTTCGGTAGCGAGGTTCTGCTCTTTTCGTATGTATGGATATGCAAATGTGGTTGCGTGGGTATGGCAGGGATGCCATACCCTCCTATATTTGCTGGAGTATCTTCATGTACTCGGCGTAGGGGATGATGCGTCCGCCCATCGACTTGAGGTGCGGTGTCTCTATCTGGCAGTCGATCATCAGTCCGCCGTTCTCCTGCATGAACTCGGCGAGGAAGATCAGAGCGAGCTTGCTTGCGCTGGGCACGAGCGAGAACATGCTCTCGCCGATGAAGCAGCGTCCAAGCGTCACGCCGTAGAGTCCGCCCACGAGTCGGTCGCCCTCCCACACCTCCACGCTCTGCGCAAGGTTCTGGCGGTGCAGCTCGGTGTAGGCGTTTATTATATCCTCGCTAAGCCACGCTCCTTCCGAGTCGTAGCGTCCGTCGGCTTTCTGGCAGCCACGTATCACACCGTCGAAGTCGTCGCCGATAGACACGTCGTACTTGCCCTTGTTAATCAGCGTGCGCATCGAGTGCGACACGTGTATCTCGTTGGGGAAGATGACGAAGCGCTCCTGCGGACAGTACCACAGCGGCTCGTCGTAGTCGCGGAACGAGAACCACGGAAAGATGCCGTGACTGTATGCGAGCAGCAGGCGGTCGACGGAGAGGTCGCCGCCAACGCACAGGAGTCCGTCGGGCTCCACGTCTACGGGCTGAGGGAATATCAGTTCTTTGCCTATTCTGTATATCATAATGTGGAAATACTATTCGGGTTTATTTGCGAGAATTTTCACAACACTATTAAATTCATCTATTATCTCCTGAAGTTTCGGATTGCTTTTCTGCACAATTATCGCAGCAAAGTTTTCAACACCTTCGGCAGTCATGCTCACAGTGTCGAAATAGAACAAATGCTTGCTTGAATACTCTTTAAACCAACGTATGAACAAACGATTGCGTGAAGCCTGTTTACCGTCGCCTGTTTCGCACAGATACAACAAGATTGAAGGATTAGCCTTAAAGAAACCCTCGATTATACAAAACACGGTTTCCTTCAAATGCGCATCATTTGGAGAAGTTGTATTGTTTTCATTTACAATAAGAAACTGATATGCGTTCTCATCCCAGATTGTATCATCGGGCATAAAGCCTATCTTATACAATGCACCATACTTTGTTCTGAAGAAGTAATATTCGTCTACGTTCCAAACAGAGTATGGTGCATTCGTATTTATTGCGGATATATCCAGCGTATTCATAATTTCAGTTGTAAACCACGATTGCGGATTTCTTCAAATTCCTTTTGGGCTTCTTCTTCCCATTCTTTCTTTCTGTCAATTGCCCTTCGGAACGCAGCGATGAGTTCCTCACGGGATTTTGCCTTAAATGTAGTCATAAGCAAGATTTTATAATGTTATGATGCTGCAAATATACATATTTTATTTGTAGCAGAGAAATATTTGTCGAATATTCTCCCTGCTACAAACGTTACGCAAGTCGCAACGCGCCGTCTTTAACTTCGACAACGGCGTCGCCACTTTTCTTCAATCGTCCGAACAGTATCTCTCTCATCAACAGCGGCTTGAGCATTGAGCCGATGACGCGGTCGAGCTCTCGCGCTCCGTACTCGGGCGTGAAGCCCTTTGTGAGGAGCAGTTCGCGTGCCTCGGCACTGAGGTGCAGCGTCACGTTCTTTGCGCTGAGCTTGGCCTGCAGCTGAGCGAGCTTCTTGTCGAGGATGAGCGATGCCATCTGGCGCGACATATCGTGGAAGACCACGATGTCGGTGAGGCGGTTGATGAACTCGGGTTTGAACGTCTTCTTCACGGTGGTGAGCATGGCATCGCCGCGCGACACGCTGCCCGTGAAACCGATGCTGGCACGCGAGGCGTACTGTGCTCCGGCGTTGGAGGTCATTATGATGACAGCGTTGCGGAAATCGGCACGCTCGCCGTGGTTGTCGGTGAGCGCAGCGTAGTCCATCATCTGCAGGAAGATGTTGAAGATGTCGGGGTGCGCCTTCTCTATCTCGTCGAAGAGCAGCACGCAGTTGGGTGTTTTGCGCACGGCTGCCGTGAGCAGTCCGCCGTCCTCGTAGCCCACGTATCCTGCGGGCGAACCGATGAGCTTAGCCACGGCGTGCTTCTCGGCGTACTCGCTCATGTCGAAGCGCACGAGCTTCATGCCCATCCGCTCGGAGAGCACGCGCGCCACCTCGGTCTTGCCCACGCCGGTCGGACCGACGAAGAGCAGACTTGCCATCGGCTTGGTGTCGTCGGCGAGTCCGGCTTTCGACATCTGCACAGCCTCAACCACACGAGCTACGGCTTCGTCCTGACCGAATATCTCCTTCTTTATATCGCTCTCCAGCGTGCGCAGCGCATCGTTCGACTGCTCCTTGAGTGCTTCGGCGTCAATCTTGCAGACGCGTGCGAGAATGTCGGTGACGAGTCGGCGGTCTACGGTCTGGCGCTTCTGCGTGGTGAGCGGATGCGTCTCGCGGTAGGCACCTGCCTCGTCGATGAGGTCGATGGCTTTGTCGGGCAGGAAGCGGTCGCGTATGTGCTTGGCGGCGCTGCGCACGGCGAACTCAACGACGCCCGCAGCGTACTTCACGCCGTGGAACTTCTCGTAGCTCGGGCGCAAACCCTCCACGATGCGTATCGCGTCGTCTACCGACGGCTCAGCGATGTCTATCTGCTGGAAGCGGCGCACGAGCGACTTCTGCTTGGCTATGTAACGGTTGTACTCGTCGTAGGTGGTAGAGCCGATGAAGCGTATCGCTCCACTTTCGAGGTATGGCTTCAGCATGTTCGACGCGTCGAGCGATGCGTCGCCGTTGCGTCCGGCTCCGATGAGGTTGTGTATCTCGTCGATGCAGAGTATGGCGTTGCCCTCCTGCGCGAGTCCTTCCATCACCATCTTGATGCGCTTCTCGAAGTCGCCCCGGAACTGTGTGCCTGCCACCATCGTGCCCATGTCCATCATGTAGACGTGTGCTCCGCGCAGGCGTTCGGGCACCTCGCCACGCTCTATGAGGGCGGTGAGTCCGTAGATGAGTGCTGTCTTGCCCACGCCCGGCTCGCCCACGTGCAGCGGATTGTTCTTGTCCTTGCGGCAGAGCACCTGCATGGTGCGCTCCAGTTCGGCTTCGCGACCGATGAGCGGGTTATGAGCAGCGTATGTGTCGTTGACACAGGTGACAAGCTTGCGCCATGGTGCGGGTGAGTTGGCATCGTCATCACCCTCTGCGCCTTCGCCCGTCTCGTCTACGGCGTATGCCGACACGAGCGACTGCATAAACTCGCCCTTCTCGTCGCCCGTGAACTGGTCGAGAAGATAGGCTGCCTGCGAGTCGTTGAGCATGAGCATCGCTGCCACGACGTGCGGCACGTCGAGCGTGTCCTGGTCGGAGTATTGCGCCTGCTTGATAGCGAGCGACATCATCTCGGAGAACTGCTGCGAGCCTTCGACGACAAGCTTCTGCGTCTCAGGCACCACCTCCATTGAGAGGAACTCCTTCTCGAGTTGGGTGATGAGCCACGAGGCATCGTGCGGCAGCCACTCGCAGGCACTTGCGAACTGGTCCTGTGAGGCAAAGGCGTAGAGCACATGCTCCGGTGTCACGAACTCGTGACGCCAGAAGTCGCAGTCTTCGATTGCCTGCTTTATTGCGTTTGCTAAATTCTTGCTGTTGTTCATATTTTATTCCGGTTTGCATTCGAGGCGCAGTGGAAAGTTCTCCTCACGCGCCATCATCGTAGCCTTTCTCACCTTCGATATCGCCATGTCGTAGCTGTATATGCCCACCACGGCACTGCCGCTCTTGTGTACGGCGAGCATAAGGGCTTCTGCCTCTTCCGCCGACTTGAAGAAGACGGAGGTGAGCACAAGCACCACGAACTCCATCGTTGTGAAGTCGTCGTTGTAGATTATCACCTTGTAGCGGCGCGGCTCGCGAAGGTTGGTGCGTGTGCGGTCGCGCACGGCGGTCTGTTCTTTTGCCATTGTTTTTTTTAAATTACAACTATTTGCAATGGCTACGGCAAGAATGCCGTAGCCTCCTACGATTTGAACCGTTTGCTATTCAAATTGCCCAATATTTTAGTTTTGACACCCCCTACATTACTGCCCTCCGAGCCGGTCGAAGAACACTATTATCTCCTCCCATGTCTTGAACTCGTCGCTGCCCCACTCGATCTGCGTGCCCATGAACTCGGGCTGCTCCTGCAGCGTGGGCTTCGGTTGTGCGGCGGGCGTGATAAGATAGTCGCCGTAGAGCATCTGGCGCTGGTTGGTGAAGACGATGCGTCCCCATGCCGGCGCACTCAGAAACTGCTCCACCCAGCGTGTGTCGTCCACCATCTGCTGCGCATTGTCTGACGGCGACGGCGCCAGTACGTACACGTTGTAGTGCTCGATGAGCATCTCGTAAGCCTTGTGCATAGATGCCGTGGCGTTGCCGTAAGAGTCGCGCAGCGTCTCGATGTCGACGTAGACGACGGGGCGTTCGCGACCTTCCTGTCGGTCGTCGATGTAGCGTATCACGGGGATGAGATAGTGCATCGCCACCTTGTCGGTCAGGCGATGCTCGCCGTGGAAACCGATGGCTGTGGGATAATGCTCATGGAAGAGGTCGTAGGTGTGCACCACGGGGTCGTTGTCGCCGAAGAGTCCGATGACACGGGTACGCTCCTCGGGGTCGGCAGCGTGCTCGAAGTTGTGCGTAGTCATCTCCTGGTACTCCTTGATGAGTCCCTTCGTGACAATGAACTCCTGCACACCGTCCTCGCGTGGGTTCTGGAACACCTGCTTGCCCGTGAACTTCGACATGGTGTCGCCCATCTCGAAGGCTGGGTTCACCAGAATGCGGTCGAATCCGGTGAGCATCTCGGTGTACATGCCACCCATCGACGTGCCGATGATAAGGTCGGGCTGCTCCTCGGCTGCCATCGCCTTCAGCATCTGCAATCCTTCTTCTGGATGCAGCGGTATGTCGCGCGCCACAACCGAGGCGTTGGGCATCAGCGTGCGCAGCATCTGCACCGTGCCCGACTGTGCCGACGAACCGAAGCCGTGTACATACATGAGTTTCTTGCCCCGCATAAGCTCGGGGTATTGCTTTACAAATTGATTTTCCATTGTCGCTTGTCTTACAAACATTTGTGACGGGGTGCGCTTGTCTTATATAAAGATATGTGCAAAGTTACAAAAACACAGGTTTACGGCAAAATATAGCTTGTCATATTCTGTAGTTTTCTGCGATTTGCGCATAAAACAAAGAGGAGTGTGGAATGTGCGGAAACCTGTCCACACACTCCACACTCCTCATTTATAGAAGTTAGGATATGTATTTTAATACTTTGCGCTGAATGTAGCTACAGACAACGTGCGGAAGAGTACGCCGTCCTCGGTGTCCATGAAGTCGCCGTAGATGCGCATCTGCTTGCCATCGAAGCGCACTGTCATGTCGGCGAAATCGTCGTCGTCGTCATCATCGTCGTCGTCCCAGTCGAACGCCTCCCAGCAGCGCAATACGCCGTTATGAAGGTCAGTCCACTCCCATGTTCCGATTTCAACATCGCCGTCAATGTAGAAGCAAACGAAGGTGCCGCACGGCGAGAAGATCACGCGGTAGCAGTAGTCGTCCTTGTCGTCAATGAGGTCGTCCTTGTCGAAGCCCAGGCCCTTGCCCTCAGTAGTGAGCGTTGTCTGCTGCATAACGCGGCCTTTCTCGAGCCACTGCTTGCCATAGCCGATCTTCACGTCGCCGGCGAGCAGCCAGTTCTCTGAGCTGTCCATTCTCCACGAACGGCAGAGGTTGCGTACGGCGTCGTCCTGCTTGGTGCTTGTATCGATGGTGACGGTGATTGTTATAGACATGCCGAGACTGTTGGTGTATGTCACTGTGGCTGTTCCTGTTACCTTTCCGTCCTTTATCTCTATCTTGGTGTTGTTGCTCAGTTGGTATACGCCTTCCTTAACGCGAGTGTATGTACCATAGATGTAGAGACCGCCGTCGATGACAATCGTGCCGCTGGCGTCAACGGCGCGTGTCTTTAGCGGCTGGCCGCCGTTCTTCTTGAACATTGTCGAACCGTCGGCTGCGCGCGTTACGCTCATCTTGCTCTTGGGCAGCTTGCCTGCCGTCGGACTTGTGATGAGGAAGTGGCCGTCGGCGAAAAGCTCAATCGAGGCGAACTCCTGGTTGGTATTGCCCCACGACTGCACGTTCAGCTTGATGGCGTCGTCGGCATACTTCTCCTTGTCGCAATTACCTACTTTAAATTCTGTTGATGGCTTGGAGCTGTCTGGTACGCCCAACTGTCCATTGTTATCGTCGCTGTCGCAGGCTGTAAAACCAAAAGCTACCAGAGCGATAAGAAACGAGACAAGAGTTTTTTTGATCATAATAATAGGTTTTTAAATTAATGGTTAAACTATGTGTGTTTTGTTATCATTTCTGTTATTCTTGATGCAAAAACGAAAGCCATACACACGTTTCATATACTATTTGCAAAGATATGCGTTAAAAACATACGCAACAAGAAGATATTCCTAAAAATCTTAAAAACGCAGCAAGCGTTTAGTTAAAAAAATATTGCTGTCTGCCAAAAGTCTTCAGAAAGAAGAAGCTTTTAGCTGACAGCAATAAAATATGTACTAATCCTTTAATTTTTGTTTTATGCTTTGCCTGTTATTTCAAGTGCATTATTGCTCAAAGTACATTACTTGAACAGCTGCGGGATGAACAACAGCGAGTACTGACGCCAGTTGCTCCATAGATGGCCGCGTGAGCTCTCGTGGAATGTGTACTTCAGACCGTCCTTGTCCATGCGCTCCATGAGGTGCTTGTTCGACTCCATCAGCCAGTCGGCATTGCCGCAAGCGATCCAGTAGAGTTTCGGGTTGCTCTGAGCCAGCTTAGAGAGCTTGCCGTCGAGGTTAGCGTATGCCGGAATCGCCTCCATATTGGTATGTGTGAAGTCAACGCCAGCAGAGTAGAGACCGATGTAGTTGAACATGTCAGGATAGTTGGCTGTGATCATAAGCGTGTGCATACCACCCATCGACAGACCGGCTATAGCACGGTGCTGCTTGTCGGCTATGGTGTTGAACGTAGCGTCAACATAGTTCACGATTTCGGGGAAAGCCATCTCGTAGAGACCGTCCTTGTAGTGAGGGAGGAAGTTGGTCATCACCGGCTTGTAGTCGAGGTTCTCTGCAGTCTCGCCTGCAGCAGCCTGCTTGCCGAAGTTGCCGTTAGGCATTACTACGATCATCGGTTCGCACTTGCCCTCAGCGATGAGGTTGTCCATGATGCGCGAGATGTTGCCAAGCTCGAGCCATGCGTTCTCGTCGCCGCCACTTCCGTGAAGCAGGTAGAACACCGGATACTTCTTGTCTGTCTTGCCGTATCCGGCAGGCAGATATACGTTCATGCGGCGGTCGGCATTAACGGTGTTAGAGTGATACCACACTGTGCGTACCTGGCCGTGAGCTACGTCCTTCACCTGATACTCGTCGGCAGCGCCACCTCCAACATAGAAGATGCTGAACACGTTGCCCACGTCGCGGCGTGTGAACGGATTGACGGGATCGACGCTTACCACGCCGTCTACGTCAAAGCGATATGTGAACATCTCTGATGTGAGCTGCGGAGTGGTGTACTCCCATACGCCGTCCTTACCCTTCTTCATCGTGCCCTGACCATTGTTCTGTTCCCAGTCAGCCAGCACCTTCACGCTCTTGGCCTTCGGAGCCTTGATGCGGAATGTAACGGTGCGGTCGCTGTTCACCTGCGGCGAAACCAGCTTGCCTTCGCGGAACGAGATGTTCTGCTGTGCGCTCATGCTCAAAGATGCGAGCAGAGCAACCATTGCTACAAAAATTCTTTTCATAGATTTGCTTTTCTTGTTAGAATTGATTTACAATACGGCATAGATTGTATGTTTATAGATTGCTAACGGCTACCTTCACTACTTTCTTGCCATTATAGGTATTAAGGGTAAGCTCTACAGTGTCGGCATCCTTAAGCAATGGCGTTGGGATGCTGACATATTGCTGCACGGTGTAGTATTCGGGCACACCGCCCTGATCGTGATAGAGCGTGAGGTGGAGCGTGCGGTGTCCGTCGGCATCGGTGGTTGTGCCGTTGCTGACTACGCCGAGCGTGTGAAGCGATGTGTCGCCGTCTGCCTTGCCGCTCTTCAAAAGCAAGGAGAGATTGAGATAACTACCATTCTTCGACACCCACATACTCTCAAACCCAACGGGGTCGGTGAGTATGTTGTCGACATCGGCAGCCGCGGATATGCGAAGCACGGGCACGGGAAGAACGGAACGCGCACGTACAACGGGGATAGAATTCGGATTTGTCCCTACCGCTGCGTCTGAACGCGCAGACATCTGATCGTAGTAGAGCAGTGCGCGATAGACGGTGTCGGGACGTTCTATCCAGTCCTTCGCGAACGGATTGGAGAGCCGCAGTTCGCTACCATCGTCGAGCTGCACCGAACGCACCGACTTGTCGGGAGATGTGCGCAGCAGAACAAGGTCGGCGGTGAGATAGCTGTTCGTACCGTCGCCCGAATCGTATGCCTCGGAAGTGCAGGCTGTGAGGGCTATCGAAAAAGCGATAGCCGCAAGGCTCTGCTTGATATGTTCGCGGAAGGAATGGGACATTATATTAATGATATTGAGGGGTATGTGGGTTTTGTTACACTTGGTTGGTGCAGCTCTTGCTTGGCTGGTGCAATTCTTGCTTGGCTGGTGCAGTTCTTGCTTGGTTGGGAGGTGTGTCAAAACTATAGAATTGTGATGAATGGCTAACTGTAGGAGACTACGGCATTCTTGCCGTAGTCATTGCAAACAGTTGTATTTCAGTTACTAATGGCTACGGCAGGAATGCCGTAGCCTCCTACGATTAGAACCGTTTGCTATTCAATTTGCCAAATATTTTAGTTTTGACACACCCTCCCCCTGGGAAGTGACAACGGCACCCCCTTAGTTAGCCCTAAATTACGCTGAGTTGATTGATCGCAGGGTTAGCGTACATGGTCAGCACGCTCTTGCGAAGGAACGCCCAGTCGGGGTTGGGCAGCTGCACCTTCTTGAGTTGTGCGTCGAGATAAGCCTCAAAGCGTTGGCGGTCTTCGGCGGTGTAGCGGTCGGCGTGTTCGGCGGTGCCGCGCAGAAGGTCGAGTGCTACGAAGTTGGACGGATAGAGGCGGTAGCCACGCCATATCTCGTGGTCGAGATGTTCGGCAACAGCGGTGTAGAACTCTGTCTTCGGCATATCGTCGGGCAGCGCACGCAACCACTCGTCGATGCACGGCGCAGCGTGGTAGTGGATGTGTCCCTTGTAGCCCATGATGCCTGTCTGCATGCTGATTACGTCGTCCATCGGTCCCTTCTTCCAGTCTGCCACGTCGCGGCGCAACTGGAACTCCTGCGCCTTGAGGAAGTCACACGGGTCGTACTCGTATGATATGGCGAGCGGCACGAGGTGGAGCGATAGCAGGCGTTCCTTGATAGAGCCTTCGCCGCCCATGGTCATCATCTTGAGGATAGCCTCGGCGGTGCGGTCGTTGGAGTCCTTCGCACGTCCTTCGCGCTGCGCAATCCATACGTTGTCGTTCTTCTCAGCGATGACAAAGTGCATGTACTCAGCCAACAGTTTCGACGCTGCGAGCATCTGGCGCATAGGCAGCGAGCGTTGTACGATGAACGACTTGTTGAGGCGCACGATATCCTTCACCCAAGGCAGCTTGAGGAGATTGTCGCCGATGGCTATCTCGGTGGTTGTGTCGCAACCGGCATCGAAGAGCATCACATGGAGCAGTGCCGAGTCGAGCACGATGTCGCGGTGGTTGCTGATGAAGGTGTAGCGATTGCGGAGGTCGAGGTTAGAGAAGTCGGCATCGCAGCCGAGCGAAGCCTTAGCGAGCAGGTTCTTCAGAAACTCGTAGCAGAACGCTTTCTGAAACTCGAGATTGGTCTTGCACTGGTGCATCTTCTGGCGTATAGCCTCAACGGGCACACCGGGATAGAGGTATGCCAGCACTTGGCAGAACTGCTCGTTCTGCACCAAACGGTCGAATACTTCGGGGAGCTCTTCCGGCGCAAACGGACGGATAGAGTCGTATTTGTGGAGTTGTTCAGGTGTCATGATAGAAGTTTTGAGTTTTGAATTCAACACTTAAACTGGTTCTCTACGATGTCGGTCAGCACGTCCTTGATGTCGAGTCCTGCGGCGCGCACCTGCTGCGGAATGAAGCTTGTGGCAGTCATGCCCGGTGTGGTGTTCACCTCAATCATATTTATCTTGTCGTTGCCGTCGGCATCCTTCGAGATGATGAAGTCGATGCGGATGATGCCATTGCAGTGGAGGATGTCATAGATGCGGCTCACCTCCTCAGCCACGCGCTTTGCAGTCTCGGGAGCGATGCGTGCCGGTGTTATCTCCTGCACCTGTCCGTTGTACTTAGCGTCGTAGTCGAAGAACTCGTTGCTTGTCACGACCTCCGTAGCAGGGAACACTACCGACTTCTCGCGTGTCTTGTAGCAGCCGATTGATATCTCGGTGCCCTTCATGAAACTCTCGATCATCACCTCGTCGCTCTCCATGAACGCCACGCGCAGAGCCGGCGCAAGCTGGTCTACGTTCTTCACCTTCGACACACCGAAGCTCGATCCGTCGGCTGCTGGCTTCACGAAGCACGGCATACCTATCTCCTTCTCAATGAATTCGTCAGAGTACTTCGACTCTTCGCCGCGGCGCACGAGGATGCTCTTCGCCACATTTACGCCCCAGCCACGCAGATAGTTGTTAAGCACGTACTTGTCGAAGGTCATCGCCTCAACGAGCACGCCGCTTGTGCTGTACGGAATGTGGAGCAGTTCGAAGTAGCCCTGCATCACACCGTTCTCGCCTGGTGTGCCGTGGATGGTGATGTAGGCGTAGTCGAACACCACCGCCTTGCCGTCGAGCACGAACGAGAAGTCGTTCTTGTCGATTGGTGCTGTTGTACCGTTGGGCAGATTGACATGCCAGTCCTGTCCTTTCACGTCAACGATATAAATGTTATAACGTTCCTTATCGAAGAAGGAGTACAATCCCTGAGCTGAGCGCATTGAGACATCGTGCTCAGAAGAGTCGCCACCGCAAACGATGGCAATGTTGCGTTTTAATGTATTCATTGTTATTATTATTTTAGGGGTGAGTATTCTTTTTACTAAACTAAGCCGAAATAAGGCGGCGTTTAAGCCGAAATAAGGCGGCGTTTAAGCCGAACTAAGCCTCTTTAAGCCTTTCTAAGCCTTTGATGGAAGTCTTACTGCTGTGCAGTGCTGAAGGTGTCGCGAGTGGTGCCCTTCATGTATCCGCGCCACTTCTCTATGAGCTGTGTGAGGTCGTCGGGCCATTCGGATGTGAAGTCCATCTGCTGCTTTGTCTTCGGGTGTACGAAGCCGAGTGTGCGTGCGTGCAGTGCCTGACGCGGACATGCTTTGAAGCAGTTGTTGATGAACGCCTTGTATGTAGCCGAGCGTTCGCCACGCAGTATCTCCATTCCGCCGTAGCGTTCGTCGCCGAAGAGCGGATGGCCGATGTGCTTCATGTGGGCACGTATCTGATGGGTGCGTCCCGTCTCGAGGCGGCACTCCACAAGCGTGACGTAGCCGAAGCGTTCGAGCACACGCCAGTGGGTCACGGCTTCCTTGCCGATGCCCGAATCGGGCGACATCACGGTCATGCGCAGGCGGTCTTTCGGGTCGCGTGCTATGTTGCCCTCGATGCGTCCTTCGTCCTCGGTGAGGTTTCCCCATACGAGTGCGTTGTACGAGCGGTGTGTGGTCTTGTTGAAGAACTGCAAGCCGAGCGATGTCTTTGCCTGCGGTGTCTTTGCCACTACGAGCAGACCCGATGTGTCCTTGTCAATGCGATGCACGAGTCCCACTTCGGGGTCGTTGGGGTCGTAGCTCTGCAGGTCACGCAGATGCCAAGCTATGGCGTTGACGAGTGTGCCTGTGAAGTTGCCGGCTCCAGGGTGCACCACCATGCCTGCCTCCTTGTTTATCACCATCAGCTCCGAGTCTTCGTACACCACGTTGAGCGGTATGTCCTCTGCCACGATGCTTGTGTCGTGGCGCGGGCGGTCGAGCATCAGTGTCACCACATCATTGGGGCGCACCTTGTAGTTGCTCTTCACGGGGCGCTCGTTTACGTGTACGAAGCCTGCGTCGGCAGCCTTCTGTATGCGATTGCGCGACGAGTGGGGCAGCTTCTCGCACATGAACTTGTCAACGCGCTGCGGCTCCTGACCAGGGTCGGCTACAAAGCGGAAGTGCTCATAGAGCTGACCTGTCTCGTCGTCGTCTTCGATTGGGGGTGTGAGGATATCTTCTTCTATCATATTCTTGCTTTTAGGCTAAGCCGAACTAAGGCGGCGTTTAAGCCGAACTAAGCCTTTTTAGGCCTTTCTAAGCCCTCCCCGACGGGGAGGGTTGGGAGGGGCTTTTCTGGCTGCGTGGTATGGGCAAGATGCCCATACCTCCTACTTTTTACTTTTTTACTCTTTTACTTTTTAAGGTACTTCGTGGAACTCATCGACATCGCCCGACTCGTAGAACTCGTCTTCCGATGCGTCCTCTATCGGTGCATCGGTGTAGTTGATGTCCATGTCGGCATCGCGCTGTCCGCTTCCCACCTCAATAGTGATGTAGTCGTTCACCGAGACCTTCTCGCCTGCCACCACATGGCGACCCTTCACTCTCAAACCATACACCCAATCTTTCTCGCCGTCGACTAACGCAGGCTGGGTGAGTTTGAAGCCCATAGCCGAGAGTTTCGCCATCGCCTCGCGCAACGAGCTGTTGTCGATGACATCGGGAACGGTGATGGTAGGCGTATGCGAAGTGTTCACAGTGAGGTATATCACATGACCCGTCTTCACGCGCTCTCCAGGAGCGGGCGACTGCTCAAGAATACAGTCGGGCTTGATGCCCGGCACGTATCCCGTATCGCTCACCACCACCTGCAAGCCGCTCTGTTTGAGCAGATACTCGGCATCACTAAAGGTTTTGTGGCGCACGTTGGGTATCGACACCACTTCGCCATGATGGGTATATATATCAAGACCGTACTTCACCCCGAGGCACACGACGAACACCACTGCAACCATTGCAGCGAGATTGCCCCAGAGATAACGGCTCCTGAATTTGCTGAAAAACTCTGATGTGTTCATACTCTTTCGTATATATAAATATGTACAAAGATACGACTATCATCGCAATTCACAAAATATATGCAAAAAAAAGCGACAACATATTGATATATTTTGTAAATTCGCATAAAATTAAACAAAGCTGAAAACACTATGAAAGATACATACAAGAAAGCTATGTGCATAGCAGCCTGCGTGCTCGGCGTTTCTTTAGTTTCGTGGACAACATGGCGACTTCTCCCCTCCTCTGCTGACGAGATGCGGCGGTGTGCCGTGGTCGTGAGTGCCACGTCGTGGTACGAGGTGACGGTAGACGGGAAACCGCTGCTCTACTTCGCCGAGAGCGATGCCGACTCGGCGGTGTACAACGTCACAACCGATCGCAAAAAGGCTCTACACCGCAGTTTCTCAACGGGTGTATGGACGAACGACTGGCTACTGATGCCATCGTGCAAGGGTAGACTCGTAACCATCAGTCACGCACCGAGCGACGTGCTACGTGGCAGCGCCGACTCGACGATAATACGTCTGTGCCGCGAAGCGGTGACATCCCGACTGCGCGATATCAACAAACAGAAGTCGGAGCTCAACTACTACATGCGTGTGCACAACGTGCAGGACTACGGCTATCAGGAAGTGGCAGCGTTGGACACTCGCGTAAATCGCGCCTATGCCGAGGCGGAGCGCGTGCTGCAACTGATTGACAGTATCACCGACGGAAATCACGGCGTGTTCGTGAAGACTCACCACGAGTACACGGCGATATACCGCTCTGCGGAGGGCAAGCTCGTGCGCACACCGCTCCGGCTCGTCGGTTCCGTCGACGGCATGGCACTGCTGCAGACCGCCGACGGCAAGACACCGGAGGGCGCAGCGGCGGTGAGTCTGCTGCCGTGGAACATGGACGACGACTGCGAAGCACGCGCCGTGGGCTTCCCCACTATCGGCGAGGAGGGCATGGAGTGCGACACGGTGTCGGCACAAATTCTGCCAATGCAGGTGGAGCAAGGCAGAAAGCACCGCCTGCCACGAATGTTAGGCAGCGACGGCACACCGGTGTTCAGCGCTAAGGGCAGGTTCATCGGCATGGTGTGTGGCGACACGATAGCCACAAGAAGAGCGATTAGAAGGATTTTGAACTTTGAATGGTAGAAGGAGGAGGTGCCATTATACAACGTAAAACTTCACGTAGTATCATCCGCGTCGACCGATGCGGACATCTGCGCCGACCGATACGGACATCTGCGCCGACCGATGCGGACATCTGCGCCGACCGATGCGGACATCTGCACCGACCGATGCGGATGTCTGCGCCGACCGATACGAATGGCACAACTCCCACCTATAGTTAAAAACAACACAACAATGAAGATAACAAAATACACACTTGCATTAGGCTTCGCCCTACTTTGTCTCTGCGGTTGCAAGGACATTGCACACGACGGACAGACCATACAGGTACAGGGCGCAACAACATATTACGGCGGAACCAAGCAGGGCAAGTACGACGGTTACGGCGTGCTCTCCGTGGGCGACAGCGTGGTGTATGCCGGCGAATGGCGCATGGGCAAACGCTGGGGCAAGGGCATCGGCAGCGACTCGTTGGGCAGACGCATCGTGGGCACATGGCGTGCCGACACACTTGTCAGCGGCACATGGCGCGACTCAACGGGCACATATACCGGAACACTCAACCGCGACGGCATAGCCGACGGACACGGCACCTTCGTCAACCGCCAAGAGCTATACCAAGGCGAATGGGCTGACGGCAAGCGGTCGGGCTTCGGCGTGGCAATCAATGCTGGCAAGCATCTGCAGCTGGGCGAGTGGAAGAACAACCGCTTCTTGGGCGAACGCATCGAATATCGCGCCGACCGCATCTACGGCATCGACATCTCACGCTTCCAGCACGAGAAGGGGCGTAAACGCTACGCCATCAACTGGAAGCAGATGCGCATCGTCAATCTCGGCAAACTCTCACGCAAGCGCATCGCCGGAACGGTAGACTACCCCGTATCGTTCTGCTACATCAAGTCGACCGAGGGCACCACCGTGCGAAACCGCTACTATCGCACCGACTACGCGGCAGCACGCGCACACGGCATCAAGTGCGGCGCGTACCACTTCTTCTCGACACGCACACCAGGCGCAAAGCAGGCGCATCACTTCCTGAAGTACAGCAAGTTCCGCAAGGGCGACTTGCCGCCGGTGCTTGACGTCGAACCGACGTGTGCCCAGATACGCGCCATGGGCGGAGCGGAGGTGATGTTTCGTAACGTGCGCGAATGGATAAACGTGGTGAAGAGGGCAACGGGCGCACGCCCCATACTGTACATATCACAGTCGTTCGTGAACCGCTACCTGCCGCTCGCGCCCGACCTGAAGCGCAACTACATAGTGTGGATAGCACGCTACGGCGAGTACAAGCCCGACGTGCGACTCGCCTACTGGCAGCTAAGCCCCGACGGACACGTGCGCGGCATAACACCCGAGGTGGACATCAACGTGTTCAACGGCTACCGCGACGAGTACGAGGACTTCCTGCAAAACGAATGTATCAAGTAGCGGTATCAACAACGCACAAAAAAAGGCTGCAACGCAAACCGAATTGCGATGCAGCCTTATTTGTATTAACCTATGTATTCTTCAGCTATTAGAAGTCGTTGTTGTGGTCGAGCGAGTCGTTGAAGTCGCGCGGCTCACGCTGCTCGCGGTTCTCACGACGACCGTCGCGACGCTCACCGCCCTCACGACGCGGACGACGCTCACCGCGGTCGCCACGCTCGCCACGCGGACGGCGTTCACGCTCTACATATCCCTCCGGCTTCTCGAGAAGCACGCGGTGAGAGAGCTTGTACTTGCCAGTCTTCGGGTCGATCTCCATGAGCTTCACCTTGATCTTGTCGCCTTCCTTGATGCCAGCCTCTTCAACTGTCTCAAGACGCTTCCAGTCGATCTCTGAGATGTGGAGCAATCCGTCCTTGCCCGGCATGATCTCTACGAAGCAGCCGTAAGGCATGATTGAACGAACTGTACCCTCGTACACCTCGCCTACCTCAGGGATAGCCACGATAGCCTTGATCTTGCCGAGCGCAGCGTCGATAGCGTCCTTGTTAGGAGCCGATACCTGCACCTTGCCTACGCCGTCTGCCTCGTCGATAGTGATTGTAGCACCAGTGTCCTCCTGCATCTGCTGGATGATCTTGCCACCAGGGCCAATCACAGCGCCGATGAACTCCTTCGGTATCTCGATCTGAACGATGCGCGGTACCTGCGGCTTCAGCTCCTTGCGCGGCTCAGAGATAGTCTCCATCATGCAGTTGAGGATGTGCTCACGACCTGCCTTTGCCTGCATGAGGGCCTTCTCGAGAATCTCGAAGCTCAGACCGTCGCACTTGATATCCATCTGTGTTGCTGTCAAGCCTTTGGGTGTACCGGTTGTCTTGAAGTCCATATCGCCGAGGTGGTCCTCGTCGCCGAGGATGTCGCTAAGCACAGCGTACTTCTCCTCGCCCGGGTTCTTGATAAGACCCATTGCGATGCCTGATACAGGAGCCTTCATCGGAACACCTGCGTCCATGAGGGCGAGTGTGCCGGCACATACTGTAGCCATTGAAGACGAACCATTCGACTCGAGAATCTGGCTCACGAGGCGCACTGTGTAAGGGAAGTCCTCAGGTATCTGACCCTTCAGACCGCGCCATGCCAAGTGGCCGTGACCAATCTCGCGACGACCTACGCCGCGCTGAGCCTTAGCTTCGCCTGTACAGAACGGCGGGAAGTTATAGTGGAGGAGGAAACGCTGGTAGCCGCGCTCAAGCACGTCGTCAACCAACTTTTCGTCCATCTTTGTACCGAGTGTACATGTAGAGAGCGACTGTGTCTCGCCACGTGTGAAGATAGAGCTTCCGTGAGGCATCGGCAGCGGAGAAACCTCGCACCAGATAGGACGGATGTCTGTTGTCTTGCGACCGTCGAGACGCTTGCCCTCGTCGAGGATGCAACGGCGCATAGAGTCGCGCATAACGTCAGCATAGTAGCGCACCATCTCTGCGTGCTTCTCGTCGAGCTCCTCTGCTGTGAGGTCTGTGTGAGCTGCGTCGTAAGCCTCCTGGAAGTCAGAGAGAATCTTGTCGAAAGCCTCCTCGCGCGACTTCTTGTCGTGGTCGCCCGACTCTGCGATAGCGTAGCACTTGTCGTAAGTCTCCTTGCGGAGCTGCTCGCGGAGTTCCTCGTCGTTCACCTCGTGGCAGTACTCGCGCTTAACGTCGGTGCCAAGCTCCTTAGAGAGCTCTGTCTGAAGCTCGCACATCGGCTTGATAGCTGCCATAGCAGCCTTCAACGCGCCAATCATGTCCTGCTCCGACACTTCCTTCATCTCGCCCTCTACCATCATGATGTTCTCGGCAGAAGCGCCTACCATGATATCCATATCGGCATCCTTCATCTGCTCGAAGGTAGGGTTGATAACGTACTCGCCATTGATGCGTGCTACACGCACTTCTGAAATCGGGCACTCGAAAGGTATATCTGAACAAGCCATAGCGGCTGAAGCTGCAAATCCTGCGAGAGCATCTGGCTGATCAACGCCGTCGGCGCTGAGAAGCATAATCTGCACATATACCTCTGCGTGGTAGTTAGACGGGAAGAGCGGACGGAGCACACGGTCTACGAGACGCGATGTGAGGATCTCGTTGTCGCCCGACTTGCCTTCACGCTTTGTGAAGCCGCCAGGGAAACGGCCTGCTGCTGAGTACTGCTCTTTGTAGTCTACCTGCAAAGGCATGAAATCTGTTCCGGGAACTGCATCTTTTGCGGCACAAACAGTGGCGAGAAGTACGGTGTTGCCCATACGCAGTACAACACTTCCGTCGGTCTGCTTTGCCACTTTCCCGGTCTCAATGCTGATGGTTCTGCCATCAGGCAATGATACTGTCTTTGTAATTACGTTCATCTAAATCTTAATTTACATCAAAAAAATTGTAATATGTGAGCAAAGTTAGTCAATTTCAATGGGATAAACGAACAATCGCCGATTATTTTTGTTTTTTTGTATAATTTTCCACAGCAACATCTGCAATCATAGAAGATACGTTCCTCAGAGCCACGCAAGCAGCATTGCAGCCAAGCCCTACTTGCGATGCAACCAAGCTCTGTTTGTTATTCAGAACTTGAAACTTAGCCCTACACCCAATGTTCTTCTGTTTGCCAGATTATCATTGAGCATACTGACGTTGGCAGAAAGTGCCAATTTCTTTTGATGATGGGCTGCTATAAGGAATGACGTGGTCCATATCACACTTGCTCCGAATGAGGCGGCTAATCCGATGGCAAATGGATTAACTCCGGGGCCGTTTTCTTGAAAAGATGCAACGTATGCCGTTCCTAATAAGCAATATAAGCTGGCTAAAAAGAAGACGCTGCCACCCACCCAAGCTGTCCACTTGAATATTCTTGCCTTCTTCAACCGCTTAGCGGAAGTGTCTTCAGCGATACTTTTCAGCAACTCGGCGTCCGACACAAGTGTGTCGTTGTGTTGCAGCAAAGTGAAGTTCTCTGACTTGACATCTGTACCATAATTTTCCAATACCGTCGAAGTAGCGGTTGAGCTGTCGTCATTGGCGATGGCGTCTTGAGCGTTGACGGCAAGTGAGCATATCACGACTGCCATCAACATAAAGAATCGTAGACTTCTCATTATTTCTTATGTTATTATGCCGGCATATAATCTGGCATAGGGTTAGATATAAGCAAATTTAGCGAATTCTCTCGAATTGACAAACAATAAAAAGAATTTTTTGACAAATTCGTTTATTATACGTACATTTGCATAAACGGGAGTCGTCGCCGCGCTCTGCCGCCGCTTGTGCGGCTTCAATACATGCGGCGTGTGCGCTGTGTTGGTGCATCCTTGCTTTGTTGGTGCACTTGGGACAAGTGCACCCCCTATAAATAGCATATAACCCTATAACCTTAAAGAAAAAATAAAGATATGGACAAGAAAAACGAATTCATGCGCCGTGCCATAGAGCTCTCCGAGGAGAGTGTGCGCACTGGCGGCGGACCGTTCGGAGCGGTCATCGTGCGTGGCGACGAAATCATCGCCGAGGCGTCTAACAGCGTTACTATCGACAACGACCCTACGGCGCACGCTGAGGTAAACTGCATACGCAAGGCTACGCACCGCTTAGGCACGTTCGACCTCGAGGGCTGCGACATCTACACCTCCTGCGAGCCGTGCCCTATGTGCTTGGGCGCCATCTATTGGGCGCATCTTGACCGCATCTTCTACGGCAACGACCGTAAGGATGCTGCCGCCATCGGCTTCGACGACGACTTCATTTACCAGGAGATGCCGCTCAAGCCCGAGCAGCGCCACAAGACGATGCAGCGTCTGATGGGTATGGAAGCACTCAAGGCGTTCCGCATGTGGGAAGAGAGCGCCGACAAGACCGAATATTGATATTTTGTTAAGTACAACTAATAAATTTCGGGCATGTCTTGCGGAGGTCAACCTGCGCAATACATGCTTTTTATTTTCTCCGCAAGATACGCCTTGAACTCCTCGCAGCCAATCACTTCTATATCCTCGTAGAGTCCGAGCACAAAGCGGCCTATGCCGAGGAACGACACCACTTCGCCTTCGAAAATCCAGGCGGTGTCGCTGTCGGCTGTGAAGCACTTCGCCGACTGCGGATACTCCTCCACCATTAGATTGTAGGAGAGTAGCCCCATGCGCATCTTCACTGTGTAGCGTTGCTCGCCTGTGAACATGAACATGTCGGTGTACATCTGCTTGTGGCGGTCGTCGAAGGTCCATGGCACATCGATGATCTCCACCGACTCCATGCGCGAGAGGCGGAACGTCTTGTTCTCATGCGAACGTATTTCGTGGCAGCGCACGTCGCGCTCGTCGTTCATCAACTGATAGGGTTCGACGATGCGGTCGGCGACGGTGTTGCTGTGTGGCGAGGCGTACTTGTGCAGCACCACCATCTTGCGCGTAGCCATCGCCTCGCGCAACTTCGCCACACAGTCGTTCATGCGGCGCTGCAGTTCGGGATTGACGGCATCGGGCAGGTTGAACGAGCGTGCGAGTTTCTGACGTATGTTCACAGCGGTGTGGTCGCGTGTGTCGTCGGAGTCGAGGCGACGGCAAATATACGCTGCTTCGTATTCGGAGAGCGAGATCTGCTCGTGCAGACGACGGAAGAACGACGACGAACGGTCGAGACGGTCTGTGGTGCCGGTCTTCTGCAGATTGAAGCCGCAGTCGCGCAGATAGTCGAAATAATAGTAGAGGTTGCGGCGCGTGATGCCGAGACGGTCAGCTATCTGCTGTGCCGTATAACTTGCATTCTCTGTAAGTATGAGTATTAGGTCGAGTTCACGACCGTATTTATCCATTCGCATTGTTGTCGATTTTAGTAGATTTGGGTTTTAGGTTTGTTTTTATCGGCTTGCTTTCTCTATAGGTTAGTAGTTTTACTTTTAAAAATATGCTTTTGTGGGTGCGTGGTATGGGCAAGATGCCCATACCTCCTACTTTTTACTATTTTACTTTTTTACTCTTATCAGTCCTCCTCAAACTTCAGTTCGAGTTGTCCTCCGCCCAGCAGATTGTAGCTCATGCGGTGGTATGGCGTGGTGCCGTGCAGGCGTATGCCCTCGCGGTGCGCCTTCGTGGGATAGCCCTTGTTCTTCTGCCAATCGTAGTAGGGATACTCCTCGGCGAGACTGTCCATATATTCGTCGCGAAATGTCTTGGCGAGGATGCTCGCTGCGGCTATCGACTGATACTTACCGTCGCCCTTCACTATCGTTGTGTAGGGCAGGTCGCGGTAGGGTGTGAAGCGATTGCCGTCAACGATGATGGCTTCGGGGCGCACGGTGAGTTGGTCGAGTGCGCGGTGCATGGCGAGGAAGCTGGCGTTGAGGATGTTTATGCGGTCTATCTCCTCGGGCGTTACCACGCCTACAGCCCACGCCACAGCGTCGCGCACTATCTGGTCGCGCAGCGTGCGTCGCGCTTTCTCGGTGAGCTTCTTCGAGTCGTTGAGCAGAGCGTTGTCGTAGTCGGGCGGCAGAATGACGGCAGCAGCGTACACGCTTCCGGCAAGACAACCGCGACCGGCTTCGTCGCAGCCAGCCTCAACGAGGTCGGTATAGTAATGGGGCAGCAAACGGGTATTGCTTTCTTGTTTTTTCATCTGTTGTTCATTTCAATGTGCATAGAAAACAAACGCAACTGCAGGCTGCTTATTTTCCATATGCAAAGTTAGCTTTTATAATACAAACCACAAAGCATTCGTAAGAATTCTTTAACAAAGAAATACTTAAAGTGAAGTATTATTTCCATAAAGCCAACTAATTTTGCAAGCGAAGATAAGAAACAACATGTATCACCTTATATAATATATAGATTATGGAGAAGAACATCACCCTTCAGCAGAACAACATCCGAGTGTTTAACACTAAGCTGATGCAGCCCGCATCAATACTTAACGTTATAAAAAAAGCCGCAACCAACCCTATAGAGTGGTTACGGCAATATTATTCGAGCGTGCTTGAGCGTGAGGTGACCACTGGTCAGACTCTGCGCTACGTCCACGCACAGTTGGCTTTCTTGATGGGCGTATTCCCTACATACGACTCGCTGCTGGTGCATCTCGGCGTATGTGCATGGGCGTTATGGGCGATACTGCGCTGCATCAGAACATCTGACTCACGCGCTTCACGCCAGCCACAAGAGCGTCCACTTCTTCCTTAGTGTTGTAGAGACCGAACGACGCACGCACCATACCCTGGATGCCGAAGCGGTCCATCACGGGCTGCGCACAGTGGTGACCGGTGCGTACGGCGATGCCGAGGCGGTCGAGCAGTGTGCCCATGTCCAGGTGGTGTATGTCGCCCACGAGGAACGACACCACGGCATCCTTTCCCTCGGTTGTGCCGAAGAGGCGCATACCGTCAATCTCCGCAAGGCGTGTCATGCAGTAGTCGGTGAGCTCGCGCTCGTGTGCGGCGATGTTGTCCATGCCAAGTGCCGACACGTAGTTGAGCGCCGTAGCCAGTCCGTGCGTAGCCACATAGTCGGGCGTGCCGGCTTCGAACTTGAACGGCAGCTTCTCGAAGGTGGTCTTCTCGAAGCTCACGCTCTCTATCATCTCGCCGCCACCCTGATAGGGCGGCATACGGTCGAGCCATTCTTCCTTGCCGTAGAGCACACCGATGCCCGTCGGTCCGTATATCTTATGTCCGCTGAAGGCGAAGAAGTCGCAGTCGATTGACTGCACGTCTACAGCGAAGTGGGGTGTCGACTGTGCTCCGTCTACGAGCACCGGCACACCATGCTCATGCGCTATGCGCACAATCTCCTTCACTGGGTTCACTGTTCCGAGCGTATTGCTCACGTGAGCCACACTTACTATCTTCGTTCGCTCAGAGAACAGCTGCTCGTATGCCTTCATATCGAGTTTTCCGCTGTCGTCCATCGGTATCACTTTCAGCGCGATGCCGCGCTTTGCTGCCAGCAACTGCCACGGAACAATGTTCGAGTGGTGCTCCATTACGGACACTATCACCTCGTCGCCTTCCGCCATGAACGCTTCGCAGAACGATGCAGCCACGAGGTTGATGCTCTCCGTCGTGCCGCGTGTGAAGATTATCTCTTCTGTCTTCGGCGCGTTGATGAACTGGCGCACGGTCTCGCGTGCCGCTTCGTGCAGGTCGGTGGCGCGCTGCGAGAGATAGTGCACGCCGCGATGCACATTGGCATTGGCGTTAAGATACTCTTCGCGCATGGCATCGAGCACACACAACGGCTTCTGCGTGGTTGCTCCGTTGTCGAGATAGACGAGCGGACGGTCGTAGACGGTGCGCGAAAGGATTGGGAAATCGGCGCGAACCTTGTTTATATCGTACATGATGTTGTTAAGTTAAGATGGTGAGAGTTTTATCAGTTGAGAGTTGAGAGTTTTATCAAGTGAGAGTTGAGAATTGAGAGTTGAGAGTTATGATATGCAATGAGATTTATATATTGTAGCTAAAAGATATTGCTGAAAAGGTAATCATAACTCTCAACTTTCAATTCTCAACTGGAATTACTCTCAATTCTCAACTGGAATTACTCTCAACTAAAATTACTTGCAGAGCTTGCAGCCCTCACACTTGCTCAGTTCGCCGCGGAAGCGCTTCTCCACGAGATAGTGAAGGCGGTCGCGCAGCGGTTCGAGCTGAATCTTGTCTATTACCTCGTTGATGAACGCGAACTCGAGGAGCAGCTTTGCCTCCTTCTCGCTGATGCCGCGCTGACGCATGTAGAACAGAGCCGCATCGTTGAGCTGACCCACGGTAGATCCGTGCGAGCACTTCACGTCGTCGGCGTATATCTCGAGCATCGGCTGCGTGTACATTCGCGCTGTCTTCGTGGCGCAAAGGTTCTGGTTCACCTCCTCCGACACGGTGTGCTGTGCGCCGTGACGTACAAGCACTCTGCCTGCGAAGGCTCCCGTCGCCTTGTCGTTGAGCACATATTTGTAGAGTTCGTGACTCGTGCAGTGCGACACCTGGTGATCTATCAGCGTGTTGTTGTCCACGTGCTGAGTCTTGTCGGCAATCACGCAGCCGTTGCACCAGCACTCTGCGCCCTCGCCCTTAAGTTGCACGTCGAGGCGGTTGCGCGTCACGCCGTTGTGCAGCGTGATGACGTTATGATTAAATCGCGAGTCGCGCTGCTGCTCCACGTACACGTTCGAGATACGTGTGTTCTTGTAGTGGGTTTCCTCCATGCAGTAGAGGTCGAGCGATGCGTTTGCTCCGACGTAAGCCTCAATCACCTGCGTAGTGAGGAACTGCTGGTCGTCGGCAGCGTGGTCGCAGAAGAGGAACTTGGCGTTGGCACCCTCCTCCATCACGATGAGCACGCGGCGGTTCACCATCATAGCCACGTCCGAGCGCAAGATGTTTATCACCTGTACGGTTTTGTCCACCACCACGTTGCGCTTCACGTGCACGAGCAGTCCGTCCTGCGCCAGCATAGTGTTGAGTGCGGTGATGCCGTCCTCGTCGCTCTTCGCCAGGCGTGCGTAGTGCTGAGCCACGAACTCGGGGTGCGCCTTCGCGTATTCGGCAAGCGATGCCACCTCGATGCCTTCGGGCAGGTTCTCCTTGGGCTGCAGCGACTGGCGGAACTGGTCGTTGACGATGAAGTAGAGCGACGTGCTGAGGTTGGGCACATCGCAGCGGAACGCCTTGTACGGGTCGACCGGCACTTCAAGACGGTTGATGTTCAGTCCGTAGTTGGGCTCGAAGAGCTTGTCTATCGTTGTGTATTTGTATCGCTCAACCTTTCGCGAAGGGAAGCCGAGGCGTTCGAAGCTGTTGAAGGCTTCGTCGCGCACAGCGTTCAGCACGTCGGTGCTGTGGGCGCAGATCTGCTCACGACATTCGCGGTAGAGGTCGATGTATTGTTGTTCTGAAGTCATTGTTCTGAGTTTTATTCTTCTTCAAGCTCTGCTTTAATCCAATCGTATCCTCGCTGTTCAATCTCCTTTGCAAGTTCTGGTCCGGCGGTCTTCACGATGCGTCCCTTGTAGAGCACGTGTACGACGTCGGGCTTTATCATGTCGAGAAGTCGCTCGTAGTGGGTGATGACGATGGCTGATGTCTCCGGCGTGTGCATCTTGTTGACACCGTCGGCTACGATGCGCATTGCGTCCACGTCGAGTCCGGAGTCGGTCTCGTCGAGAATGGCGAGCTTCGGTTCGAGCATTGCCATCTGGAAGATCTCGTTGCGCTTCTTCTCGCCGCCCGAGAATCCTTCGTTGACAGAACGGCGTGTGAACTTGGAGTCGAGTTCCACGACCTTGCGCTTCTCGTTCATCAGCTTGAGGAAGTCGCCCGCCTTCAGTTCGGGCTGTCCCTGATACTTGCGTTTCTCGTTGACAGCTGCCTTCAGGAAGTTGGTCATCGACACGCCCGGTATCTCCACCGGATACTGGAACGAGAGGAACAGACCTTCGTGCGCACGGTCTTCGGGCTTCATCTCAAGGACGTTCTTGCCGTTGAACCATGCCTCGCCTGCTGTCACCTCATAGAGCGGATTGCCTGTGAGCACAGCGCTGAGTGTAGACTTTCCTGAACCGTTCGGTCCCATGATGGCGTGTATCTCGCCATCGTTTATAGTGAGGTTGATGCCTCTCAGTATTTCCTTGCCAGCGATAGTGGCATGGAGGTTTTTTACTTCTAACATATCGAGTTTTGAGTTTTTATATTAATACGAATCGAGCACACGACCGAGCTTCATCCTGCGGCGTTCCTTCTTCGTTTCTTGTTTCTTTTCGTCGGCAGGGTCGTATATGCCGAGTGCCATTTCGATGAGCGAGAAGAGGTTGTTGCCGTCGGCTGATGTGAAGCGGAACGGGAACGTCGCCTTCAGACCTATCTGTATGTTGTGGCGGTGCATGTCGGAGCGCATCCGATATACATCGGGAGTGCCGTTGCATGTGGTTGCTACGTGCGCCTTGCCGTCGATGGCGAGCGGGAATCCGTACTGGAACTCGAGCGCGAGCGACGAGAAGATGTAGCAGTCTACTCCCAACGTTGGTGCTACGCTCACACGCGGCAGGCTTATTGTGCTGTTGCGCTCGTAGCCGTTGCCTCCGTTCCATGCGCTCATGCTATGCTGCACGTGCCGACCGGCTACATTGGTGTAGGTCATGAGCGAGGCGTAGGGCTGCAGGGCGAAGTGCTTGCTCAGCGGATAGTAGCGTGCGCCGACCACTATGTTCTGCATTGTGGCATCCACTTTGCTGCCGAACCATTGTACGGTCTCGGCGTTGTAGCCGCCCACGAGCGAGAAGTGCTGCTGCGGCAGGTAGTATTCGAGCAGCACGTTGCATTGGGGCGAGGCGAACGCTGCGATGTTGCCTGCATCGCGTGGCGAACGTTCTACGCTTGCCGTCGTGGGGCACGAGAGGTTCATGCCTGATATCACTGCCCAACGCCGCTGAAACTCGTCGGTATCGTTACCGGCTGCGGCAGTCGCCGCATACGCTATGAGCGCAAACGCGGCAATTAGTTTTCTTACAAACATAACATTCTATCCCACTGTTCCCTCAAGCGACACGCTGAGCAGCTTCTGCGCCTCTACAGCGAACTCCATCGGCAGCTTATTGAGCACATCCTTGGCGTATCCGTTCACGATGAGACCCACGGCTTGCTCGGTGGGTATGCCGCGCTGGTTGCAGTAGAAGAGCTGGTCTTCCGAAATCTTCGATGTCGTAGCCTCGTGCTCCACTATCGCTGTGTCGTTGTGTATGTCCATATAGGGGAAGGTGTGCGCTCCGCAGTCGGAACCGAGCAGCAGCGAGTCGCACGACGAGTAGTTGCGTGCGTTGTCGGCGTTGCTTGTGGCGCGCACCAGTCCGCGGTACGAGTTCTGGCTGTGTCCAGCTGAGATGCCCTTCGATATGATTGTCGACTTGGTGTTCTTGCCCATGTGTATCATCTTCGTGCCGGTGTCTGCCTCCTGATAGTTGTTGGTGACGGCTACGGAGTAGAACTCCGCCTGCGAACCGTCGCCGCGCAGCACGCACGAGGGGTACTTCCATGTGATGGCAGAGCCGGTCTCCACCTGTGTCCACGAGAGTTTCGAGTTGACGCCGCGCAGGTCGCCGCGCTTTGTCACGAGGTTGAGCACGCCGCCCTTTCCGTTCTCGTCGCCCGGGTACCAGTTCTGCACGGTTGAGTATTTCACTTCGGCGTTGTCCTTCACGACGATCTCCACGATGGCGGCGTGCAGCTGGTTCTCGTCGCGCATCGGTGCGGTGCAGCCTTCGAGATAGCTGACGTATGCGTCGTCGTCGGCAATGATGAGTGTGCGTTCAAACTGACCCGTGTTGCGTGCGTTGATGCGGAAGTAGGAGCTAAGCTCCATCGGGCAGCGCACGCCCTTGGGTATGTAGACGAACGAGCCGTCGGAGAAGACGGCACTGTTGAGTGCTGCGAAGAAGTTGTCGCGGTAGGGTACCACGCTTCCCAAGTACTCGCGCACGAGGTCGGGATGGTTCTTTATGGCATCGCCTATAGAGCAGAAGATGATGCCTTTCTCGGCGAGGTGCTGCGAGAAGGTGGTCTTCACGCTGACGGAGTCCATGATGGCATCTACCGCCACACCGCTCAGCGCAAGGCGTTCTTCGAGCGGTATGCCGAGCTTGTCGAATGTCTTCATCAGCTCCGGGTCTATCTCCTTCTTCTCGTTCTCCTTCTTCTTGGCGAGTGGGTCGGCGTAGTACGAAATCGCCTGATAGTCGATCTCGGGCACGTGCACGTGGCCCCACTTCGGTTCCTTCATCGTCTGCCAGTGGCGGAATGCCTGCAGACGGAACTCGAGCATCCAGTCGGGTTCGCCCTTCTTGCTTGAGATGAGTCGCACAACGTCCTCGTTGAGTCCTTTCTCTATGATGTCTGTATGCACGTCGGTGGTGAAGCCGTACTCGTATTTCTGCTCTGCCACCTGGCGTACATAGGCGTTTTTTGTATCTTTAGTTTCCATTTTCGTATATAAAAGTAGAGGGGAGAATGGCGGATTGCGTCCACCGTCTGATCGGGTTGCGTTCGCCGTCTGATCGGATTGCGTTCGCCGTCTGATCGGATTGCGTCCGCCGTCCGATCGGGTTGCGTTCGGTGCACGATGACACAACCTGCACTTTCAGGTTGCAGAACATCGGTATGCCTTCTCCTTAATTAATGCAAAATTACGAATAATGCGTTGATTATTCGAAGAAAACGCTGCTTTTTTGAACCTAAAGGTTCATTTCCTTCGATAGTATGTTCTCCAGTTTCTCTGCCGAGAGCCTCAACTGGAACTCGCCGTTGATGGCTACGCTGATGCCGCCCGTCTCCTCCGACACCACGATGGCGATGCTGTCGGAGTCTTGCGAGATGCCGAGCGCAGCGCGGTGGCGCAGACCGAGTTCCTTCGGTATGTCGTGGCTGTGCGACACGGGCAGGATGCAGCCGGCAGCGCGTATGCGCTTGCCGACGATAATCATGGCTCCGTCGTGCAAGGGCGAGTTCTTGAAGAAGATGTTCTCGATGAGTCGCTGGTTGATACGTGCGTCGATCACGTCGCCCGTGTCGACAATATCGTCGAGGCGTATGCCGCGCTCTATGACGATGAGCGCGCCCACCTTGCCGCGCGAGAGGTCGATGCACGCCATGACGATGGGCATGATGGTCTCCTTGTCGACCACCTTCTCCTTGCTGCTCACGAAGAAGCGGGCGAAGGCACGGAAACGCTGGTGCGCACCGAGCGAGTAGAGGAAGCGGCGTATCTCTTCCTGGAAGAGCACGATGATGCCGATTACACCCACCGACACGAGCTTGTCGAGGATGGCTCCGAGCAGGCGCATCTCGAGCACCTGACTCACAAAGAGCCACACAAGCACGAACACGATGATGCCGATGAAGACGTTGAGCGAACGGCTCTCCTTCATCAGACGATAGATGTAGTAGAGTATCAATGCGACAAGAAATATGTCGATGATGTCTTTTATTCCGAAGTCGAACATGTTGTAAGTTTTGAATGTTGAGTGTTATCCTAATTGCTGCACAATTCGGATGGCTTCAAAGGCTTCTTTCACGTCGTGTACACGCAGTATCGAAGCACCTTTCTGCAGCGATACGGTGTGCAGCACGGTGGTGCCGTTGAGCGCTGTGGTGGGGTCGCCACCGATAAGCTTGTATATCATGCTCTTGCGCGACACGCCGACGAGCACGGGCAGGTCGAGTTCGAGCAGGCGCTCCGCCCTGTTCATTATCTCGTAGTTCTGCGCGAGCGTCTTGCCGAAGCCGTAGCCGGGGTCGAGAATGATGTCCTTCGCACCGAGGTCGCGCAGACGCTGCACCTCCGCCGCGAAGTTCTGCATCATCTTCTCCAATGTGGGCTGCACCGACATCAGTATGTACGGCACGCCGAGCTGCGCCACGGTCTGGAACATGTCGCCCTCCTCGTGTATCTCCTTGCCCACGATGCCCGTTATGCCGCCCTCCGACACATCGTTGATGATGTCGGCACCGAACTCCTCTACGCATCTGCGAGCCACAAGCGGGCGGTAGGTGTCTACCGACACGATGGCGTCGGGCTGCTCGCGGCGCACTATCTGCAGGGCGTGCTTCAGACGCTCGGTCTCCTCCTCAAAGCTAACCTCGTCGGCACCGGGGCGTGTGGAGAACGCGCCCACGTCGATGATGCGTCCGCCTTCGGCTACTATCTGGTTGGCACGATCGGCTATCTCTGCCTCCGTCTGCTTGCGCGAACCGCTGTAGAACGAATCGGGCGTGGCGTTCAGTATGCCCATCACCAAGGGCTGTGAGAGGTCGAGCAGTCGGCCTCGCACATTTATTGTATATTGCATATATGCTTGATAATTTGTTAATAACAAAACACAAAATACGCAATAAATATCCAAATAGCCAAACATTTTTAACAAAAAGAGTTGGAAGTTTGGATTATTTAGTGTAATTTTGCCCCTATACTTAAACCAAAACAAACACAAACAATTATGAAAAAGGTATTATTAACACTCGCTTGTGCGATGACAAGTTTGTTCGCATCAGCGCAGGCAAAGACTGCTGCAGTCGGTCTTAACCTTAACTATGGTACAGAAATCGAGTCTCTCGGCCTTGGTGTCAAGGGTTCTTACTGTTTCACAGACCACATTCGTGGCGAGGCTTCGTTCAACTACTTCTTCCCGAAAGACCACTTCACAATGTGGGAAATTAACGCCAACGCTCACTACCTGTTCAACATTGGTGACAAGTTCAAAGTATATCCGCTCGTAGGTCTTACTTATGTACATGGACACTTTAGTGGCTTTGATTTTGACTTTGGTGATGGCGATTTGGGTTATGGTGCTCCTATGAGAAAGGCAAACGGCGAGATAAACGCTGACGGTAGTTACGACACTGGCAAATTTGGCGTGAACCTCGGTGGCGGTGCCCAGTACGACCTGACAGACAACTTCATGCTCAACTTCGAGGTGAAGTACAGCCTCGTGAGCGACTTGGACCAGTGCGTCATCAGTCTCGGTGCTGCATACAAGTTCTAAACAAATACACACATAATCATAAACGGAAAGAGGAGCACACGCTCCTCTTTTTTAATACACCTCCCCCCCCACAAGCTGCACCTCAACAATAAAAAACAGCAAGCTTATTTTGCATTGTCTTCGGTTTGCATTACCTTTGCACCGATAAATGCATCTATAAAAGCAAGAAGCAAAATGGAAATATCCGAACTTTACGAAATCTTTAAGCAACACCCCGTTGTGACAACCGACAGCCGCGACTGCCCTGCCGGTTCGCTGTTCTTCGCTCTGAAGGGCGCATCGTTCAACGGCAACAAGTTTGCTGCAGCAGCCTTGGAGAAGGGCTGCGCCTACGCCGTGGTTGACGAGGCGGAGTATGCCGTTGAGGGCGACGACCGCTTCATCCTCGTCGACGACTGCCTGCACACGCTGCAGCAGCTGGCACGCTATCACCGTCGTGCCCTCGGCACACCGATAATCGGCATCACCGGCACCAACGGCAAGACAACAACAAAGGAACTGACGGCTGCAGTGTTGCTGCAGAAATATAACGTGCTCTACACCGAGGGCAACTTCAACAACGACATCGGCGTGCCGAAGACGTTGCTGCGCCTGAACGCCGAGCACGACATCGCGGTCGTGGAGATGGGCGCGTCGCACCCTGGCGACATCAAGACGCTGGTGGAGATAGTTGAGCCCGACTATGCGCTCATCACGAACGTGGGACGTGCGCATCTGCAGGGCTTCGGCTCGTTCGAGGGCGTGATACGTACCAAGGGCGAACTGTACGACTTCGTGCGCTCGGCTGCCGCAGGCGAGAACGATGCCTACGCCATACGCGAGGTGGAACGCCCACGCTGCGTGTTCATCGACAACGACAACCCACACCTCAACGGCATCGCTACGGGGCTGAACCTCGTGCGCTACGGCATCAACGCCGCCGACAACCTGTACGTTACAGCCGCAGACGTGAAGAGTGAGCCGATGCTCAGCTTCACGTGGGAAGCGGAGGGAAAGGCTGCGCACCACGTAGACAGTCAGCTCATCGGTGCCTACAACATCACGAACATGCTCGCTGCCATCGCCATCGGCACATACTTCGGTGTGGAGGCAGAGCGCATCGACGCAGCACTGACGAACTATGCGCCGAGCAACAATCGCTCGCAGTTTGAGCAGACTGCCGACAACCGTCTCATCGTCGACGCTTATAACGCCAACCCGACGAGCATGGCTGCGGCACTCAACAACTTCGAGGCTATCAATGCCGACCATAAGATGGCTATCATCGGCGACATGAAGGAGCTGGGCAGCGTGAGCCACGACGAGCATCAGCGCATCGTCGACCAGCTCAGCCGCATGACACTCGAGGAGGTGTGGCTCGTGGGTTCGGAGTTTGAGCATACAACAACTCCTGCCACGTTCCGCAAGTTTGAGAACGTAGCAGGAGTGAAGGAAGCAATTGCTACCGAAAAGCCACAAGGCAGATATATTCTTATCAAGGGAAGCAACGGCACACGCCTGTTCGAGCTTCCAGAGTTGTTATAGGAGGTATGGGCATTCTTGCCCATACCCACACCCCTACATTTTATACTTTCCGCCGGTTATTGTCTCTAGGTCGAACGCCTTATACACGAGTTCGCAGCCGTCATAGTTGTGTTCGCCCTCGCCCTGCGGAAAACTTGTGCAGACGGGATTGGGCTTCGTGCCCCATTTAGTAAGCGTCTCCTCATAGAAGAAAGCTATTCTGCCATCGGCTTGCAGATCCATACTGCTGTAGAGCGATACCGTAGTGCTCACCTGATAGCAGCCGTCCCAACCCTCGGCTAAGGCTTTCACGTTGCACATATCCGCTTCATCAGCCAGTTCCTTATAGAATATGCTCACGTTGTTGCGCCCCGTGCCTGTTGGCACCGACTGCAATACAACGTGCAGCTGTCTGCCGTCGCTATTGCGCACGGCTGGCACAATGAGCATCTCGCCGTTCGTGGGGTTGGTACTCGGCGCGAGAGCCAATCCGCTCATCGTAGCCTTCGTTTGCTTCTCCCACGAGCCTTCACCAGTAGTTGCGTTGCTATAAGTGTATATGTTAAGCAGTCTGCAGCCAGAGGCGCGGCTTGTTATGATGACACGACCGTCGGGCAACTCCTCACACTTCGGTTCGTCGCCGTCGGGCACGGGCAGAGCAGCCGCACCGCCGAGAGCGTGCCATGTGCGTCCGAAGTCGTCGGAATAGATTACGCGATTGCCGTTGGGACGCGCTGCGAGTGCAGCGTAGATGCGATAGTAGTCGCCTACCTTCACCACCCTACTTTGGAATATCTTTCCGCCACCGATGAAAGCAGCATCCAGCGGATTGCCCCCGTCGAACAAGCCATATATCGCTTCGGTCTGATCGATGGGCTTCTGCCATGTCAAGCCACCGTCCGTACTGCGTATTGCAGCAATGAGGTTAGGGTTTCGGCGGTTGGTGCTCGCCTTGCCATACACCGTGCAGCCGGCAACAGTCATGATGAGCACTTCGTTGCGCTCGCGATCCATAACGATAGCAGGGTCGCCATAGGCAGCAGCCATCGGTGTCTTGACGTTGTTGATGAGCGATGCGTCGCCACAAGCCACGTCTATCTCACGCTCGCTCCACGTTCTGCCGTTGTCGTCACTTAGCTTTACCACGCAGTCGACACGTCCGTAACCTGGGTCGGTGCCGCAGACGAGGCGTGCCGCACTCGCTATGAGTCTGCCGCCATTGCCGCAGGTGATACCCGGAATGCGATAAGGCGGAACATCGATGCCGCCCTTTGCCGTGCTGAACAGCACAGTGCCATCAGCGTAGGCTGCAACGGTGAGCAACAACATGCCGAGAGAGAATAGAACGTTCTTCATTGTAGTTTGTTTTACTCTTTTACTTTTTTACTCTTCTACTTTTTTACCCTTTTACTTTTTTACCCTTTTACTTTTAAAATATATGCCTTTGTGGGTGCGTGGTATGGGCAAGATGCCCATACCTCCTACTTTTTACTCTTTTACTTTTTTACTTTTAAAAGTTATGTTCTCCTCCTTGAATTTATCCTTCGGCTGCGGATGCTCCGCCGGATAGCCGATAACCACCATGTTAAGCGGAACGAGATTATCGGGCAGCGAGAGCGTTGCGCCAATCGCCTTGCAGCGATCTTCGGAAGGATAGGCACCCGTCCATACGGCACCGAGCCCCATAGCGTGAGCCGCAAGTAGAAGATTCTCCGTTGCAGCCGACGCATCCTGAATCCAGAAGTCGCGTCCGCCGCCTTCAATCGTCTTATCCATATCGCCGCAGACAACGATAGCGAGCGGAGCCTTGAGTAGCATCTTCGCATAAGGATTAGCACCTGCAAGACTGTCGAGCACGCTGCGCTGATCGACAACCACGAAGTGCCACGGCTGCTTGTTCATAGCCGTAGGTGCAGCCATAGCCGCACGCAGCATCTTCTCCACCTTCTCCTTATCTACTGGACGCGCCTCATAGTCGCGTATGCTGGTACGCGTAGCAATATTGTTGAGCACTACCTGCTCTTGCGTTTGCGACTCGACGCTGTCCTCCACGCCCGACACCAAGCGCACACAAAGCACCACAACGACTATAGCGAGCACTACGTTCAACACTATTGACTTATTCTGTAAATTCATAATTTAAAAATCTTAATTCAAAACTCAATAACTCACAATGCGCGCAACGCATAATTCAACACTCAAAACTCAACATTAAACACTCTTCATAAGTGCTCCCGTTGGGCACACGAAGCGGCAATATGGTCGCGGCACCCACACCGACAGCACAAGGAACAGCACTGCAAGCACTATCACCCACACCGATGCCGACGAATAGATGAACGCCGTGAACAGTTCGTAGTCGATCCATGCGGTGCATGTACCGGTGAGCAGCAGTGCCATCAGTACGCCCCAGAGCAGATTGCGCAAAGCGGTGAGCACGCGGAGCACACGCGGCGTAATGCGCAGCTTGCGTCGGCTGAGTTTTCCGGCAAGCTCCTGTGCCGAACCGAACGGGCAGACATGGGCGCAGTAGTGGCCCGACTTGCCAGCCAACGGATAGAGCAGTGCCACAATCAGCATCAGCAGCGGAGCGGCGAGCGTACCTATCGCCGACAGACTCACGCCTCCGGCAAAGAGTCGAAGGAAGAGCGTGTAGGAGACAAACGTGCCTGTCCACAGACCAAGCACCACGACGTTCACCACGAGTTGCACAAGATGCAGACGGCGGTTGTTGGTGAAGAGCGGAACGACGGCTCCGAGCAGTACGGCGATCAACGCCACTATAGGGGGTGCACTTGTCTCAAGTGCACCAACCGAGCCATCCTCACCCCACTGACTGCGCTGCTTGGCATAAGCCAGTCCGCGCTGCACATTCCTTATTATCGCCTTCGACGAGAACGTAGCCCCCGACACTGCATCCACGTCCTCCGCCATCGCCTCGTCAATGGTCTTGCCTTGCCAACGGCTGAACAGCTCCTTCGCACGGTCGAAGAAGCTCGGCGACTCGGCGTTTGGCTCAGCCTCAATGGCGGTCAGTCTTCCGTCCTTATCTATATGTATCTTCAACGGCACCGGTCCGCCGTAGCCTTGCACGTCCTTCGCGAGCACACGGGTGTTCACCACAAACGTTCCATCGGGCTGCACCTCCAATGTATCGCTGCCCTGCGCTACTGATGCCACCGCGGCATGAGTCTGGCGCAAGTCGTGCCCGAATATCCTGCCGTCACGCAGTATCGCAGCAGCTGACAAAACCAGCATCACCACAACGAGCGACAACAGACGAATCATAATACCCTTCCTTTGTCTTTTCACCATATACTTATTTTTATTACTACATGCAAAGATTTAATTTATTGGTTACATTAACAAATGCTTATTGCAAGTTATTGCAAAACGATACTTCTCACAAGTACTTACACAGAAGTTCAAAAGAACGGAAAAAGCGGTATAGAAATGTTGTACAACTCCTATACCGCTTATATTCAACGCTTCAAGCTATACTGTATAGCTGTTTGAGCGATTAATATTCGTCCTCGTTGAAGAGGAAGTCCTCTTTTGTAGGGTAGTCGGGCCATAAGTCCTCGATGCTTTCATAAACATCACCCTCATCCTCAATCTCCTGCAAGTTCTCAAGCACCTCGAGCGGAGCGCCAGAACGCATAGCATAGTCGATGAGCTCGTCTTTAGTTGCTGGCCAAGGGGCATCTTCCAGCTTGGAAGCCAATTCAAGTGTCCAATACATAGTTTTAAGTTTTAAATGTCGTACTTTAATATGTTTTCTTTAAGAGCCGCGAGGCACTGTTCTTCATGGATTGCCCTCCTGCTCTAACCAAATGCAAAAATAGTAAATTCTGAGTTATTTACAAGTGATATATAGTTTTTTTTCGTCTATAGATGTAATAAAGTTTAAATTGAGAGCCAAAACGAAGAAATAATCGGATAAGCGATTGATAAATTGCAAGATAAGTGGTTCGACACGATATTCGTGCGACATGGCTACAATGCTGCGCTCTGCACGACGTGCCACGGTGCGACACACATGCGACTCGGCGGCTGCGGTGCATCCACCAGGCAGGACAAAGGTTTCTGGATCCGGGGTTTCTGCCTGCAGCGTGTCAACGCATTGCTCAAGCTGGGCAATATCAGCAGCGGCCAGGTGCGACTGCATGGCGAAGTCGGGGTTCGACAGTTCGCCACCGATATGGAACAGCTGCTGCTGAACTCTGATGAGCACGTTCAATTCGCGCTCTGGAACACCGAACGATAGGAGCATACCGATATGTGCATTCAGTTCGTCAAGGTCGCCACACACAGCGATACGTATGTCGTCCTTCATCACGCGCTTACCTCCTACGAGGGTAGTCTGCCCCGTGTCGCCATGCCTTGTATATAGTTTCATAGGTTTAATATTTACAGATAAATTAGATAGACTTCATTAAAAGTTCACTACGTAATTCGTTTTATGACGGTCGGTATCGAAGAAAGCGATGCCACAGTAATAGAGGTCGTAACTCACACTCACCTTCTCGCTCTCCACAAGTTGCTGCCACATACGGTGAGCCACTGCATCCGAACTGATATCCTCAATGACGAATACCGATGACTGGTCCGACTCAGCTAAAGCCTTCTCCAAAAACGCTTCACACCCAGCAATGGGGCAGATTCGTACTAATCGCATAACCACATCATCAAGCGAATCATCAACTGTATCACCCCCCGACAATTCGCTAACGACGTTACGCACCCTCGTCATCTTGCAACCATGCGCAACATAATCAGCAAGCAGACTGCTGTCCTTGCTGTAGTCAACCATCAGCTTCGTTCTGCAAAAGTTTGCCAAACGAAAGTAAAGCTCCATGCGCTTGCGTGTCAGCCAATTGAGCGTAGGGTACTTCTTCCGCAGGTCTGCGTAGGCATAATACGGATAGTGTTCGCTGATGACATAACGTATGAAACGATATGCCGACGGCGATTGCACTCCGAAGCCACGACTATACGACATGCGACGAAGCCAGATGATATAACGCTTGATTGGATTCATTGATTGTATTCTACTTAGTAATTACAAAGGTAAAGATTTATTATCGAATAGCTTTTGTTTATACGCGATTATGTTGTATTTTTGTAAGAAATTATTCGATGAAACTATGGAACAGATATCCGAACGACAAGAAAAGGTTCTCAACTACCTTAAAGAACACAACATTCCATTCAGCTGCTACAACCATCACGAAGGCAAAACCATAGAGGAGGCAAAACGCTGGTGGAAAGACGATGGCAGCGTGCACTGCAAGAACCTCTTCTTCCGCAACCACAAGGGCAACCGCCATTATCTCGTATGCTTCAACTGCGACCACGACCTCGCCATCCACAACCTGGAACATCTGCTGAAAGAGTCGCTGGTGAGCAAAGGACTGCCCTCATGCGGCAAACTCTCGTTCGCATCACCCGAACGTATGATGAGGTTTCTTGGGCTGGAACCTGGCAGCGTATCGCCGTTCGGACTCATCAACGACACCGACAACCACGTACATCTATTTCTCGATGCTAATCTTCAGCAAGCCGATACACTATCATTCCACCCTAACGACTGCCGTGGCACAGTAGTCATCTCTCGACACGCCTTCGAGAATTATCTCTCGATAGTTGGCAACACATACGAATACATAAAACTATACTAAATATCTGCAAAACAAATAGGTTGCAGAAAATATCTACCATATCTTCCATTTTCAGCGTAGCGCGTTGCGTATCAAAGGGATAAGGGCTGGAAGATGCAGGTTGTATCTACCAGGATTTGAGCGTATCTTCCAGCAAATCATAGGAGGGTATAGCATCCTTGCTATACCCACGCTATCACGAACCATAGGAGGGTATAGCATCCTGCTATACCCACGCTACCACTAACCATAGGAGGGTATCGAATCTTGCTATACCCACGCTACCACTAACCATAGGAGGCGGCGTGGGTATGGCAGGATGCCAT